>ERZ772831.2758-NODE-2758-length-13812-cov-19.369630_pt1 | contig 13812 bp, 9 predicted proteins | sample MGYA00580858_ERZ772831 | MGnify/ENA primary metagenome ERZ772831 (study PRJEB29015, sample SAMEA2737694) | human gut metagenome | biome: human gut; feature: human-associated habitat; material: faeces | place: China | collected 2012 ... | reverse complement strand
TCGCTACCTTTTTGACCTCTGTGTCATCTTATGAGGGCGGTTGCGGATTTGAGGGCAAAGTTGAAGACAGCAGCGACACAGAGCATCCTGCTTGTTCTGGTATTCCGTGACAAGCCTTCCTTTGCCATGAACGCATCGAAGTCTTCAATCCAAGAACGGTTAATCTCATCGTATGTAAGTAGAGCCGCTTTTTTCTTCCCGATGAAAGCTTCAATCTTTGCCCAGGTGTACTTGTACCTATTGATCGTGTTCTTTTTTAGGTTCCTACCCTCGTAGGCAATAAAGCCATCACGAAGCAGGGCGACCTTTTCCCTTGCAGGCTCGGCTTCAAGCATTATTAAGTCCCGGAGTTCCCTGGCCGTAATGTCGCCCCGGTATGTTTCCCTGCATTGCGCCTTCATCATCATTCTATTATAAAAATTCAGACGATCAAGAAGGAAGTCGTTGATAGCATCACGATCGGGACGCTTGCGCACCTTGCAAGCCCTTTTATCCCATTCATCTTTCTTGCAGTATTGATTGAGGGATATGAAGGCAGTCCCACCGTGATGGTTAACGGCAAGCCGGATGGAGGACGTACCATCCTGTCTTTTTATCCTTGTATCTAAATATAGTCTCAGTGTTGCCATAATTCCGTGCAGTATTTATTCAGTTTATTTTCAGCGTAAATAGCCACAAAGGTGCAACATGGTGCATGATTGCGGCATTTCCAAGTTACCCAAGCATTAAAGAACCCCTTTAAATACTGGAGATACCAGTTAAGTTGTGCTCAAAATCATAATTTTTTCCTTTCTTTTTATGTTATTACTCATGTTATCTTATAACTTAGACGATGAAGTAATAGAAAAGGTTACATGGAATTTAAAATTAACTTTTTTATTGATATCATTAAATATTTTAAAAAGACCATAGAAATCTAAATGTAATTCAATGAAATTTCTATTTGCGTATAAAAATACAGGAAAAACTGACAAAATACGTGCAAAATACAAAAAATAGTAATAAAATGTTTTGCTCGTTTAACTTTATTTGCTATCTTTGTACCAATTATTAATTTAAAACAAAAGGGACTATGAATTCTAAGAGAAAAAACTACACCATGGTCTTGAATACATCTCTTTTGTGCTTTGCTCTTGCCTCTGGACAAGCAGTCTTTGCTCAAAACAATGTAAACACAAGCCAAAAGGGAGCTGTTCAAGCTCGCCGTACTGCAGTTATTGCCAAAGGTGTCGTCACCGATGACAGCCAGGATCCCCTGCCTGGTGTAAGTGTAAGAGTGAGAGGTACCAAATTGGCAACCGTTACTGACATCAATGGTAAATTCAGTCTTACCATGCCTGAAATGGAGCCAGGAAAGGCATATTACCTGGAGTTCACTTACCTTGGAATGGAAAAGAAGGTGGTACGTTACCACAATAGCAATTCCATCAATGTGAGTATGATTCCTGCTGCAACAAGTCAATTGAAGGAAGTTGAAGTTGTGGAGACTGGTTATGGCCGTTTGCCTCGTAAGGATATGGTTGGTGCCTTCACCACTTTGAAAGGTGAAGATGTGCTGATGCCTGCCTACCAGACTATCGACCAGATGTTGCAGGGTAAGGTGGCAGGATTGATGGTAGTCAATTCTTCTTCCCGTGTGGGATCTGCTCCTAAGCTTACCATTCGTGGTAAGGCAACTATTCTTGGAAATACCGACCCTCTTTGGGTTGTTGATGGAGTCATCCAGGAAGACCCTATTTCTATCGATGCTACAGCAGCGATGACTACTGATATGAAGGAATTGATAGGTAATCAGGTGTCCTGGCTCAACCCTCAGGATATAGAAAATATTACTGTGTTGAAGGATGCTTCGGCTACTGCCATCTATGGTTCTAAGGCTTCTAATGGTGTGATTGTCATCACGACCAAGAAGGGTTCTGCAGAACGTACCAGTATCCGCTATTCAGCAAACTTCTCTGTCCGTCAACGTCCTAACTACGACTTATTTGATTTTATGAATTCGCAAGAGCGTATTCAGTTCAGTAAGGAGGCGTATGATGCGGGTGTGCGCTATCAGGGTGATCCGCTTCCTCAGATTTATACTTATGAGGGATTGATGGCTATGTTTAACAAGCACATGATTTCCGAGGCCGACTTTATGAAGCAGATGGAAAGATTGGAAACTGTGAATACTGACTGGCTTGATCTCTTGACCCGTAATTCTTTCAGTCATAGTCATAATCTCAGCGTATCTGGTGGTACTCAGAGAGTAACTTATAATGCTTCTTTTGGCTACTCTAATTCTGAAGGTACAGAAATTGGTAATAGTCAAAATCAATTTACAACTCGTCTGAATGTAGGTGTGCAATTCAGTAAGCGAATCCGTGCTTCCTTTAATATTAGCGGTAGTTCACGAAATTCTTACGGCTATAGCGGTGTAAGTCCTCAGTCGTATGCTCTTAATACCAGCCGTGCCGTACCTGCTTTCGAGGAAAATGGTGAACGAGCTTTCTATAAACAATATTATACTTATCAGTTGAACAAGTCCCTTGGTTCCAACAATACTTATGGCTACAATGTCCTCAATGAGATGGATAACAGTTATAGTAAGAACCGCGGTAATACCTTCAATGTGTCTGCAAATATTGATTTCCAGCTTCTTCCTTGGCTTAATTATCAGTTGGTGGGTTCTATGGCTCATAGTTCCAACGATTCTGAAAGTTATAAGGGTGAAAGGACTTCCTACATTGAAACCAACTATCGTGGTTATGGAGTAGGTGAGGCTGAACCTGGTTCTGCTTTGTATAAAGCAGCCCTGTTGCCATTTGGCGGTCAGTTGACCAATAATAATTCCAATATGACTTCGCTTGATATGCAGCATAAGCTGGTAGCAAGCAAGACTTTCAATGAGATTCATCGTGTCAATGGTATGTTTGGTTTTGAGATGCGTTCTTCCAAAACATATGGTAAGGGTACGAATGTCTGGGGTTATGTGCCAGAGCGTGGTGAGAGTTTGATCTCTCCTTCGCTTCCAGAGGATATTGTGCCTATCGGAGGTACACAGTCTATAGGTTGGGGTGCTCTTAGAGGTCTCTTTGAGGGTGGATGGAGTAGTATCAATAATACTTCCAATTACGTATCCTTCTTTGGTACAGCTGCTTACTCTCTGAAGAATCGTTATGTTATGAATATGAATATCCGTTCAGATGCTTCCAACCGTTTCGGACAGGATAAGCGTAAGCAGTTTGATCCTACTTATTCGTTCGGTTTCTCTTGGAAAATAGCAGAAGAGAAGTTTATCAAAGACAACGTGAAGTGGCTTGACCAGCTTAACCTCCGTGCAACATATGGTATTCAGGGAAATGTAGTCAATTCCATCAGTCCGGAATTGATAGCTTCTTATGGTGGTTTGCTTCCTGGTTATAATGAATACTATACCAGCATCGCAAGTCTTCCTAACCCTTATCTGAAGTGGGAACGTACCAAGACTTGGAACCTCGGTCTCGATATGCAAATTTTCAGAGCCGTAACGATGAGTCTTGAGTATTACGGAAGACGTTCTAATGCGATTATCGAGCAAGATGTACCAGAGGAATATGGTATGGGAACATTGAAGCTCAATGGTGGTATCATCGTCAACCACGGTCTCGAGTGGACAATGAATATCACTCCTATCAAGACCAAGGACTTAGTAGTAAGTGTTGGATTTAATGCTTCCAAGAACTGGAACAAGACTGAGACGGATGATCGCACAGCCCGTGTTGACCAGTTGACCCATCGTGATTTCGTTGCCGGCAACAGTCAGCGCCCTTTGCGTAAGGGTTATTCTCTCTATTCTTTCTGGGCTTATGATTTTACAGGTCTTGACCATGAGACTGGTCTTCCTACCTTTAGAGGTACTCAGGTAGAGGAGTTTGAAAATCCGGATAAGACAATAGATCCATTGTCATTCTTGGTTTATGCAGGTGAATCAGAGCCTTTCTTTACTGGAGGTATCAATCCTCATGTGCGCTGGAAGGATCTTCAGGTAAGTGCGAGCTTTGCCCTGATTTTGGGTTCAAAGAAACGCCTTCCTAACCCATATTCTACCTTTACTTATGGCAAGATGCCAAGTCCGCTGTCCAACCTCAGCAAGGAATTGTTGAATCGATGGAAGCAGCCTGGTGATGAGCTGCATACCAACATACCTGGTCTCTATACTTCGGTAGCGGATATTCTCAATCTCTATACACCAGATGGCTATTTTACCAATCGTTATGAAATGTGGGCAAATTCAACAGCACGTCTTGTGAGCGGTTCTTTCTTCCGCTGCAATCAGTTGTCTGTGTCTTATTATCTGCCTAAGAAAATCTGTCAGAAGATTCATGCTACAAGCATCTCTTTGAGTGGTAGTACAAACAACCTCTTCGTCATTGCCAGCAAGAAATGGAATGGCTTTGATCCTGAGTTGGGTAACAGTATCCAGCCACGCATTTTCTCTTTCGGACTTAGTGCTTCATTCTAAAAAATGACAATCATGAAAAAAGTTAAATTATATACAATGGTACTCTTGGGAGGCATGCTGATGCTCAATAGTTGCGGTGACTTCCTGGAGCCAAAATCCACAAGTGAGTTTGTCCCAAAGGATGTGCGCTCACTTAATGAAATCTTGTTGGGCGAGGCTTATCCTCGTAACGACATAGGTGGCTTTAATTATTTTCTTACTTTGATGGATGACGACTTAACTGCAACTCTCTATCAGTTACCTGAAGATAATTTCAATTACGATATATTGTTGGCTTCCTATACATGGCAGCCGGATATGTTTAATATGATGAAAGAGGCTGGTAGAACCTCTACGGATATGTATTATACATATTATCGTAAACTGAAGGGTGTGAATGCTGTCATTGATTATATTGATACTGTGACAGGTTCAGAAGAAGATATCCATTATGTTCTGGGACAGGCTTATGCGCTCCGTGGCTTTTACTATCTGAACTTAGTGAATATATTTGGTCAGCCATACAATGAGAATCCTGATGCTTTAGGTGTTCCTCTGAAATTAACAAGTGGTGTAGAGGAAAAACCGATGGCTCGCAGTACCGTGAAGGCAGTCTATGACCAAATTGTCAAAGACTTGCTGGAGGCAGAAAGTCAGTTTAAACTTGTTTCTGAGGCAAGACAATGGAAGAAGGATTACCGTGCAAGTCTGCCAATGGTACAACTGCTGCTCTCTCGTACCTATCTTTATATGGAGAACTGGGAAGAGGCTGCCAAGTATGCGAAGATGGTGATGAACGATTCGCGGTTCAAGTTGCTTGATCTCAATACAGTAGAAACGGAAAAGAATGAATATGGTCAGGTGGCACGTATCTATACCAATTATCATTCTTATGATGAATCTTCTGAGGTCATCTTCCCTTATGGTAAAGTATCGGATTGGGCAGGATGGGTTGAAGAATATTCTACGGAAGACCCAACGACAGGTTTGCCTCGTAAACCTTATTTCCGTGCTTCTGATGAACTGCTCAACAGTTTTGAGGATGGTGACCTTCGTAAGCAGCGTTATATCGTAAGGAAAGAATTCTCTGGTGAACTGCTGCCTTTGGCTATCGGTAAATTGAAGGTCAATAATAGTTATCGACCTACTGGTGGTACAGGTGTATTTGGTAGAAGTCTTCGTCTTTCTGAGGCATATCTCAATTATATGGAAGCAGAAGCAATGCTCGCTAAGGCTGGAGTGGATGCTAATGGAAGTCAGGAAGCACTTCAAGCTTTGGTAGAATTACGTAGTAAGAGATTTGCTGATAACTATGCTCCAAAGGCAGAGGATGTTGCAGATATTGATAAGTTGGTGGAGTATATACATCAGGAACGCCGTCGTGAACTTTGTTTCGAGAGTCATCGTTGGTATGATTTGCGCCGTTGGGGTATGCCTGAAATCAAGCACGTTTGGTATTCTACACCAACTACCAAGACAACCTATACCCTTCAGGAAAAGGATCCACTTTATACAGTCCCTATACCTGATGCAGCACGAGAATTGAACAATCAGTTGGAGCAGAATCCACTTTGTGCAAAGCGCATAGGTGAGACTTCTGAGTTCGCAGTTGATAATACTAACCCGGATAATAACACAGAAGAATGAAAAGATTTATATATATCACAGTTGCGAGCCTCATCACAATGACGGCTTGCACTCCATCCGAAGATCCTATCACTCCATCGGGTAACTACTCTGTTCTTCGTATGGAATTTCCTCAAGGTAACAATTCTTGGGATGAAGATATTAAAGAAATACATGATAAATATGGTGTTTATCTGCTGTATAAGGATATTACTCCTGCCGACTTGAACAGAAAATGGACAGGTATAGGTACGGGAAAACTCTATTATGGTGATGATGTGCCAGGTACAGAAGTGCCTTACTATGTTGATTTCTTTAAGAACAACGTATTCCCTTATGCTTCTACCGAGATGATTCAGAAGAATTTTCCTGTAAAGATTTATTTGCAGAAAGACTTTAGAGGTGTAGATCCTAATCTTGGAGGAGATGATTCTGGTACTGGTGGCACAGGCGGTACAGGTGGCACAGGTACTGGTGGTACAGGTACGGGTGGTACTGGCACAGGTACAGGTACAGGCACAGGCACGGGCACAGGCACGGGCACAGGTACAGGCACAGGCACGGGCACAGGTACAGGCACTGGTACGGGAACAGGCACAGGCACTGGTACTGGAACAGGCACGGGCACAGGCACAGGCACTGGTACTGGAACAGGCACTGGCACTGGTACAGGAACAGGCACAGGCACAGGTACAGGCACTGGTACGGGAACAGGTACAGGCACTGGTACGGGAACAGGCACAGGTACGGGAACAGGCACTGGCACTGGTACAGGCACAGGCACCGGCACTGGTACAGGAACAGGCACAGGCACTGGTACGGGAACAGGTACAGGCACTGGTACGGGAACAGGCACAGGTACGGGAACAGGCACTGGTACGGGAACAGGCACAGGCACAGGTACAGGAACAGGCACGGGCACAGGTACAGGCACTGGTACGGGTACAGGTACCGGTACAGATACAGGTAGTACAGAAATTTATATCCCTGATGTAACTGGCTTTACTCCAACTAAATTCGATGGCTTTGACTATTGGGCAATTAGTTTTTCCAATACGGAATTATATTGGTTGCAGAAACGTGCAGAACTTAAGGATAAAGAGAACAAAACTGATGTAGAAAAGGCGGAATTAGCGAAAGCTAATGAAGCACTGGCTGTAAAGCGATTCAGTTTTATCAATCAGTTCCTTACATCTCAGCGAATGGACAATACCTTGCCAGAGCCTGAAGGATTGAGAGATGGAATGGATTTTGTATCAAGGCTGGATAGAAGCAATCCTAACCACAAAAACTATGTGTTTAATCGTGGTCTTATCAGATGGGTAGATGATAATGGCGTAGAAGAGGAATCTCTATGGAGTATTGCTACTACCTATTATAAGCAGCCAAATTATAATTCAAGTGGTATGTACAGAGATTTCTTCTCACTCTATATCAGAGCAGCTATGCGATTCTCTCCAGAAGAGTTCTATGAAAAATATCCGAAGGAGAAGTATCCGCTCATTAGTGAAAAATATGAGCTTGTTGTCAGATACATGAAGGATAAATATGGTATCGATCTCCCTGGTATTGCCAAGGGATCAGGTACAACAACTGAAAAATAATGAAAAGTAACATACAAATATCATGCAACAGATACAAATACTGTTGCGTGGTATTTGTTCTACTTTTGAAAATGATCTTTAATCGTAATTGTATGAAGAAGAAAATTATATTTCTGATATTCTCTTTATTTAATATCCTGTTGCCTATAATGGCTCAGGATTCAATCAGTAATAGAGGAATTCTTTTTGAAGATATTTCTTTTAAGGAAGCTTTGGCAAAGGCGAAAGCTGAAGGAAAGAAAGTTTTTATCGATTGCTATACTCAAACATGTGGTCCTTGCAAGTATATGATGAAGAATATCTTTCCTTTGCAGGAGTGTGGTGATTATTTCAATCCTAAATTCGTTTCTCTGACAAGGGATATGGATGTTGGTGAAGGACCGGAATTGGGCAAGAAATATAAGGTGGGTATTTATCCTACTTTCCTCATCATTAATCCCGATGGAACTCTGTTCTGCAAGGAGATGGGGGCGGTAAGACTCAACTCCAATATTACTTTCGTAGAAAAAATAGAAAATGCGATTCAGCGTGCCACAGAGATTAATGAACTGGAAAAGAAATATAACTCCGGTGAAAAGAATACAGTATTGGTACGCAAATTAGTTGACTTGCTGAAGGTAAGTGATTTCCAAAAGGCAGATACCGTACTCAATCAATACCTTAGTTCGCTAAGCATAGAGGAATTGTGTAAGGATGACACATGGAATATGTTTTCATCTGAAATCAATTCTCCTGATTCTCCTGTCTTTCGCAAACTCCTTGCCAACCGTGCTCATTTTGAAAAACTGTTGGGAAAGGATAGAGTAGAGGGAAAGATTATTTCTACCTATCAGAACGAGTTTAATATGTGTAAAATGTTGGATATGCATTTTGACCAGCGAATTGCAGATTTGAAGGACTTAGAGAAGAATGGTTATTCACAAGCGCTCGCATTACGTGAGAGTATGACGCTTCGTTGGATTATCAATGAAAAGCAGGTAAATCGTATCGGAGAAATCCTGTCAATACTTCAGAAACTGAAATCTCTTCCTTCTGATGCAGAGCGCATGGCTGTTATCAAAGAATTGAATAGCTTTGAGCGGGTAGCTAATATAGCGCAAAGGAATAAAGCTTGTACAGAACTGCGAAATATTCAAAAGTTAATGGATGAAAAGAGTGCCAGAGCGATAGAGCGCTTTATCACTCGCATTTTACCTAAGAAATAAATAAAAGCTCCATTCGTATCATGTAACGAATGGAGCTTTTATTTATTGTTCTATGCATGAGAAAACCCATTTGGTTTCAGTAACTATTTTGTTTCCTGTTCTTCCTGCATATCCAGATACTGGTTGTCCTTATCGTAGAATTCATACTGAAGGAATGCCAGTTTCTGTGAAGCAATCACATTAAATCCGAAACCATACTTGAACTGCCATTTGCGCTTCAAAGAAATGAAGCCCTTATTGATAAAGGCAGCTACATAAGGATTCACATACAAAGTAAATTTCTTGACGCCAATCTTGTTGACTAAGCGGTCAATCTTTCTTTCCAATTGGTCGGTGAAGAGGATGCTGGACTTGATTTTGCCCGATCCAAAACAGGTAGGGCAAGTTTCCTCTACGTTTACGTCCATAGCTGGTCGTACACGCTGACGGGTAATCTGCATCAGTCCGAATTTGCTTAATGGAAGGATATTGTGCTTTGCACGGTCCTTCTGCATGTTCTTGCACATGCGTTCATAAAGCAATTGTCGGTCTTCCGCCAGATGCATATCAATGAAATCGACAACGATGATACCTCCCATATCGCGGAGTCTCAACTGTCGTGCCAACTCATCGGCAGCACCCAGGTTCACATCGAGAGCATTTGCTTCCTGACCTTTCTCACGAGTGCGGTTGCCACTGTTTACATCAACTACATGCAGAGCTTCTGTGTGCTCAATGATGAGATAAGCACCATGTTTGTAGTTGACAACTCGTCCAAATCCAGCCTTAATCTGTTTGGTAATGCTGAAATTGTCAAAGATAGGCACCTTACCAGTATAGAGTTTAACTATGCCCGCCTTTTCAGGGGCTATTAGAGAAACATAGTTTTTCACCTCGTTCATCACATCTTCGTTGTTAACGTAGATGTTCTCGTAAGATGGGTTAAACAAGTCACGCAGGAGAGCGACGGCTCTTCCGGTTTCCTCGAATGCCAGTTGCGGGCGTTGTTGTGTTTTCTGTACCTTGGCGATAGCATCCTCCCATCGCTTCACCAGGACTTTAAGCTCAGCATCGAGTTCTGCGACACGTTTTCCCTCAGCTACAGTACGTACGATTACGCCACAATTTTTTGGTTTGATACTGTGGATGAGTTGTTTGAGTCGTGAACGTTCTTCACCGCTTTTGATTTTCGACGAAACAGAAACTTTTTCTCCAAATGGCATGAGCACCAAGTATCGACCTGCAAATGAGATTTCACCTGTCAGTCGAGGTCCCTTGGTTGAGATGGGTTCTTTTACGATTTGCACCAACACTTCCTGTCCAGTCTTCAAGACATTCTGTATGCTACCTTCCTTTTCGAGGTCAGGTAATTTGGTGGCTTTAGAGAATGGGAAAAGTTTCTTTCTGTCGCTCTGTACTTGTTTAAGATACTTTTGGTAGGAATTAAATTGACTTCCTAGATCAAGATAATGAAGAAAGGCGTCGCGTTCATAACCTACATCCACAAAACAAGCATTAAGTCCCGGCATGAGTTTCTTAACCTTGGCGATGTAGATGTTGCCCACAGAAAAGGAAGCCTCGCGTGGCTCATTTTGATATTCTACTAATTGTTTATCCTCCATGAGCGCGATGGAGATGTCTTTCTGTTGGACGTCAATTACAACTTCGCTTGTCATTTTCTTCAAAAAATCTTTTAAATTAGTACTTACAGAAAAGGGGCATGTCAACACTTAAGAGCTGACATACCCCCTCAGTCACGAACTGACTGGGAGCAAAATAGGCTATAAAAGCTTACTTGCTCTTATGTCTGTTCTTACGTAATCTCTTTTTACGCTTGTGAGTAGCCATCTTGTGGCCCTTCTTTTTCTTTCCGTTTGGCATGATTTTAAAATTTTAAAATATTGTTATTTATAAATGTTATGTCCAAAGACTTAATTAATCCTCATTTTCTACAGCTTGACCCAGCATCAAATCTACAAAACTCTTTGCTGGCTTGAAATTTGGATAGTCGTGAGCAGGAATGGTGAGAGTGATGTTCTTGGAAATGTTACGTGCTGTCTTTGCTGCTCTATGCTTGATATTAAAGCTTCCAAATCCGCGAAGGTAAACATTCTCTTTTCTCTCGACAAGGCTGGTCTTAACCTGATCCATAAATGCTTCTATTACTACGCCAACATCTTTCTTTGGTACGCCTGTTGCTATAGACACCTCGTTGATGATATCTGCTTTAGTCATGTTATTCTTACTATAATTATTTATTTATTAATCTAAATCGGTGTGCAAAGATACAAGTTTTTTGCGACATAACAAAAAAGTTAGCGATATTTTTGCAAAAATAATGCCCTAAGTATTTGCATATAAGGTTTTTATTGTGTATTTTTGTACCAAAATTGGAAAAATAATGAGATTTAAGCGTTTTTTTATATTGCTCTTGGTTATTGTTTCGGTGGTATCTTCTTCATTTGCTCATCGCGAGTGGAGTGCAGAGAATGTACCGATTCCATATCTCAAGGATTCTACACAATATGTTTCTGATCCAGATGGTTATCTATCTAAGGAACAGAAGGATTCTGCTAATTTTTATCTTCAGAAATTAAATCTGGAATGTGGCGTTCAGAATGTCTTGGTCATTGTAGGGCATGTAAAGGATCAGGATGCATTCCGTATGTCACAGGATGTCGGTGAAAAGTATGGTATTGGTTACAAGAAAACTCGAAGGGGACTTGTTGTGGTGATTGCCGTGGAGGATCATAAGTACTTTATTGCATCCGGTATGGGACTGGAAGGAGAATTGACTGATGTGGATTGTGATGATATTGCCAGAGCATGCATCGTGAAGTATATGCGTCTGAATCAGCCGGGTATGGCAGTTGTTACCGTAAGCCGCTCTATATATAATAAGGTGAAAAGTGGTAGAACTGGTATTCCGGATGTGGATGATGGTCCTTTAGGAGAGGATGAATGGGGATTTATTATCTTTTTCCTTATCATCTGTTTCGGCATTCCTATATATTTATTAATAAGGTATATATTGGAAGAATGTGGTGTTATTAAGAAAAAGCCATCTTCCGGTAAATCCTCTCGTCAGCATAAAAGGCATGATGATGATTGGTTTCCTCCGTTCTTTCTGGGTGGCGGAGGTGGCTTCTCGGGAGGCAGTTCTTCTGGTGGCGGCTTCTCTGGAGGTTCTTTCGGTGGCGGTTCATTTGGCGGAGGTGGCTCCGGCGGTGGATGGTAAATCAAGGTTGTAGGGAAAGAAAATATTTTCACGTGAAATAAATATAGTATTAATTATAATATAAAATTTCGAAAGTTATGAAAAAAACAGGATGGATTATCTTGGGTGTCGTAGTACTTCTGGTACTATGGGGTTTAAGTTCTTATAATGGCATCATTGGAGTACAGGAGCAGGCTACTACTGAACTGGCTAATGTGCAGACTCAATATCAGCGCCGTGCAGACATGATGCCTCAGTTGGTTAAAATTGTGAAGGCTTATGCTAAACATGAGAAGGAAACGTTTGAAGCCGTGACCAAAGCACGTGCAGCAGTTGGCCAGGTGAAACTTGATGCAAACAACCTGACTCCTGAAAAGTTGAAGGCTTATTCTGATGCTCAGGGTGAATTGGCGAATGCTTTCTCCAAATTGATGGTGGTAGCGGAAAAGTATCCGGATCTGAAGGCGGTTGATAATTTTAGGTCTCTTCAGATACAGGAGGAAGGTACAGAAAACCGAATCAGCGAGGCGCGTCGCAAGTATAATGATGCTGTGCAACAGTATAATATGAAAGTACGTAAGATGCCTACTGCCATCATCGCAAATCTATTCGGTTTTCAGACTATGCCTAAGTTTGAGGCTGTTGCTGGTGCAGAAAAGGCTCCCGACTTGGATATTTAAAAACGAGATAAATTGCAATTCGTAATTTCAGTTATCAGTATCAGGTTAAAATTTTGTTTAGACCCGCTCAAAGCAATACTTCTGGAATGATATTGGAAGTTTCTCAATAAAAAAACAAAAAAAAATCTTTTTAATTTTGTATTGTCTTGCTTTTGCAGTATCTTTGCAGTCAAATTGCAGAGAGCGTGTCTTTCTAGAGGAAAATTTGAGAACAAGAATAAGGTAATAAAGGATATGAAACAAACAAAAATCGTCGCTTCAATCAGTGATCGTCGTTGTGATCAGGATTTCATCCGCAAATTGTTTTTTGCAGGCATGAACGTCGTTCGTATGAATACTGCACATGCTACAGAAGAAGGTATTCGCACAATTGTCAAGAATGTAAGAGCCGTGTCTCCTCACATTGGTATTATGATTGATACCAAAGGACCAGAGGTGCGTACCACAGGTGTAGCAGAGCCTATTCATTATAATGTGGGTGATGTAGTCAAGATTTTTGGTCGTCCTGAGATGGAAACTTCTCATGACATTATCAATCTGAGCTATCCTGATATCGCTGCTGATGTGAAAGTGGGTGATGATTTGCTCTTCGATGATGGTGAACTTGATATGAAGGTCATTGATAATCAGGGCCCGATGCTCGTAGCTGAAGTTCAGAACGAGGGTTTCTTAGGTTCACATAAGAGCGTGAATGTACCTGGCGAACATATTGATTTGCCTGCGTTGACAGAAAAGGACCGTAAGAATATCCTCCTTGCTATAGAATTGGATATTGATTTTATCGCTCACTCTTTCGTACGTAATGCAGCAGATGTAAAGGCTGTTCAGAATATCTTGGATGAACATCACAGTGATATCAAGATTATTTCCAAGATAGAAAACCAGGAGGGTGTAGATAACATCGATGATATTATCGAAGCTTCATATGGTATCATGGTTGCTCGTGGTGACTTGGGTATCGAGGTGCCAATCGAGAGAATTCCTGGCATCCAGCGCCGCATCATCTCTAAGTGTGTGAAGGCGCAGAAACCGGTAATCG
>ERZ772831.2757-NODE-2757-length-13842-cov-20.806194_pt1 | contig 13842 bp, 10 predicted proteins | sample MGYA00580858_ERZ772831 | MGnify/ENA primary metagenome ERZ772831 (study PRJEB29015, sample SAMEA2737694) | human gut metagenome | biome: human gut; feature: human-associated habitat; material: faeces | place: China | collected 2012 ... | reverse complement strand
CCAACTGCACCGCCGTGGGCGTGCCCGCCGAGGTGGTGCGCATCAACAACAAGGCGGTGAACCCGGCCGACGATCTGGACCAGCAGGATCTGCCGGACATCGTCTCGCAGCGGCTCACCGATCTGGATCGCCGTCTGGGTCAGTTGGAAAAGGCCGCACAGGGCGATATCCCGCCCACTGCCGCGCAGATCGCCGCCCGGCAGCGGAAATAAAAGATTTCTTTGAAAAAAAGAGGAGACAGGCTTCCCGGAAAGGGTCGCCTGTCTCTTTTTTGTTGTCAGCTGCGGTTATAACACCTGCTCACCGTTTTCTTTATTGCAGTACATCCGGGCATCGGCCTGCCGGATAGCCTCGGTCAGGGGCTGCACATTGCACACGCCGCCAATGCTTACCGAAAGCCGGAGCTCCGGGTGGCTGGGCACCCGTGCCGCCTGCACCGCGTTCTGCACCCGCCGGATGACGCTTTCTACGCCGTCAGGGCAGTTCTGGGGCATCAGCAGCAGAAATTCATCGCCGCCATAGCGGATCAGGATATCGGTCTGGCGCAGGCAGCTTTGCATGGCTGCAGCCACGGTTTGCAGCGCCTCGTCCCCTACCAGATGCCCAAAGCTGTCGTTGACCGACTTGAACTGGTTCACATCGATCATCGCCACGCCGCCGTGCATCTCGCCCCCGGCAAGGAACTTATCAAAATAGCGGCGGGTGTAGGCCCCGGTCAGGGGGTCTACGAAGGCGCTGCGCTCCATGCCGTCGCAGCGGTCCAGCAGCAGCCGGTGGCCGCCCATATCCAGCCAGCGGCCATCCGTCAGCCGGGTGACCAGCTCCAGCATACAGCCCCTGCCGCCTACCTCGATGTACTTGGAGATGACAAAATAGGCTTCCTCGTCCTTGAACTCGATCTTATTCAGAATGGTCTTGCGGGCGTAGGCTTTGGCGGAGATGCAGTTTTCGCACCGGGTATCCTTGTTCCATACCATGTGGCAGTTGCCGGGCTTTTCGGTCAGGATGCCGTCACTGTCCAGCGCAAGCACCTTGCGGTGCTCCGGGTCTACCAGACGCACCACATCAAAGATGCCCTGCAGCCGCCGTAGGAACCGGGCGGGATCTTCCTCCGGGTCGATGGCGGTCAGCAGCTCTGCCTGATGCTCCACGCGGTGCTGTTCATCGGTCAGCTGCCCCAGCACGTTCACGCAGCGGCGCACCCCGGCACCGCTCCAGATGGTATGCAGCGCCATCCGGTGCAGGTGCGGCTTCCCATCTCGCTGCACCATTACCGGCAGCACCACGTCCGGCGCTTCCGGCGTGGCGCGGCTGATGGCCTTGGAAAGCTTGCGCCGATCCTGTTCGTTCAAAAAGCTGAGCCCCTTGCCCTGTGCAAAATCGGTCACCGTTTTTTGCTGCAAAGGCTCGGCATGGTAGTCATACACGGTCACGTTGCCAGCCAGCAGGTCGTAGTCGAACCGGATGCCACCGCACTGGGCGGCGTAGAAATCCGTGCGCTCCTTTTCCTGCTCCAGCAGCAGCTGGGAGTGGTTCTCCCGGGGCAGCGCCTCCCGGTGCAAAATCTCCTCGGAAAGGCGGTGGGTCTCCTGCCGGAAGCCCCGGTCCCACTCCGAGCGGGTCAGCTCGGTGCGCAGCTGCTCCGAGGACTCTCGCAGGCAGTCCAGCAGCAGCGGGTTGAACGCGCCGCACTCGCCGTTCAGGATCATGCGCAGCGCGGTGTCGTGGTCGTAGGCGTGCTTATAGCAGCGCTCGCTGGTCAAAGCGTCGTATACGTCTGCCAGTGCCACCACCTGCGCCGCAATGGGGATCTCATCTTCTTTCAGCCGGTCAGGGTAGCCATTGCCGTCCCAGCGCTCGTGGTGCCAGCGGCAGATGGCGTGCGCCACCTGCAACAGCGGCTCATCCCGGGCAATAGCCCGTCCCAGATCCTGCAGCATCTGCGCACCCGCCACGGTATGGTTCTTGATAATGGCAAACTCCTCGGCAGTCAGGCGGCCGGGCTTGTTCAGGATTTCCTCCGGGATGACGATCTTGCCGATATCATGCAGCGCCGAAGCGGTGCTGATGCGGGCGATATCGCTTTCGTCCAGCTGATAACGGTCGGTCTTTTGCACCAGCTGATGCAAAAGCAGGTCGGTCAGGGTGCGGATGTGCAGGACATGAAGCCCGCTTTCACTGTTGCGGAACTCCACCACATGGCTCAGAATGCTGATCATCAGCACGCTGTTATGCTCTTTTTCGTACACCTGATCGGTAACAAGGCGGGTGAGCCGCTTTTGCTTGGCGTACAGCATGAGGATATTCTTCACCCGGCGCAGGATCATGATCCGCTCGAAGGGGCGGCGGATATAGTCTGCCACACCCAGATCATAGGCACGCTCAATGTTGGCGGTATCCTCTGCCGCCGAGATGACGATGACCGGGATCTCGTCCAGCCATGCATGATACTTCATCACCCGCAGCACGTCAAAGCCATCCATGCCCGGCATCATCAGGTCCAGCAGCAGCAGGGAGATATCCGTGCGCTGCCGCATCAGTTCCACTGCCGCTGCGCCATCCTCCGCCTCCAGATAGTCATAGCCATCGCCCAGTATCTCCTTGAGCAGGGCACGGTTGATCTCGGAATCATCCGCGATCAGGATCTTCGGTTTCTCGTTCATGGCCATGTTTCTCCTTTTGCGGCGCATCCTTCTGCCCCGGCTTTGTTCCGGGCACACCGTCCGCACTGACTGGATGTAATAGGTTTTCCCTGGCATCCGCTTTATTGCATTCATTTATACTTTACTGGATTTTACAGCAAAATGCAAGACTGAGCGCAGCATTTTCTGCCATTTTCCGGTATTTTCTGCAAACGTTTTCATTCCCGGTTGTATAAATGCAATCCAATTTTTACAGTACCCTTTGCAAACGTTGTTCGAAAGCAAGCCGTTTGTCGTTACAGCCCTTCCTGTGAAAATGCGGTTGCCGCGCTCCGCAGAGCGCGGCAACCGCGAAATATAAACCTTATTTCCGCTGACGATGCGCAAAGCAAAGCGGAGCGCATTTTAAATCGTTCCACTCTGAAAGAAAAAGGACTGCTGCGCAAAAAAACGCAACAGTCCTTTTAAGATTCATTCTTGGGGCATCATGGCATCAAACCATCCAATCAGCTCCGCAGCCATCTGTTCCAGCCGGGTCTCCGGCTGCCATGCAGGCTGTGCAGGCTCCGGGGGCAGTGCCTGTTCCGGGGCGCAGAGGCATTCTTCCGTTTCCGGTGCAGGCTGTTCCGGTGCAGCCTCGCACTGCGGCACAGCCTCGGGGGCGGTGTCCGGCTGCGCAGGTGTTTCCGGGGCGGTCTGCTGCATGGCGGCAAGAGCAGCCTCGGCTCTGCGGCAGGCGGCTTCGGCCTTTTCTGCCCGGGCATTGGCCTGTTCCAGCTGCTCCCACGCCTGCTCACAGGCGGCTTCCAGCTCTGCATTATCGTGCTTGAGGGCAAGCAGGGTGCGCTCAAAGGCGAACATCCGGGTCTGATACCGGCGCACCTCGGCGCGTGCCGCAGCCAGCTTGCGGCTCAACTGCTCTGCCTGTGCCCGGGCGCTTTCCGCCTGTGCTGCGGCAGATGCCTGTACAGCGACCTGCCGGGCAAATTGTCCGCGCAGGGCACCGGTCTCCCGCTCTGTCTGCACCATGATGCCCTCCCATGCACACCTTGCACGGGGCTTTCGCTGACCGCATGGGCGCAGCTGCCAGCCCCATTGTAGCCTGTAATTACTTCCGCTTGTTCAGGATGGCCAGCAGCTCGTCGTAGTAACGATTGTCGCTGCTTTCCTCTTCCACGGCCTTCTTTTCAGCCGGAGCAGCAGCCGGGGCGGCATTGGATGCCGGGGCTGCGCTTGCGCCGGTATCGCTGCTGAACACCGCAGACGGCACAGACTGTGCACCGCCCATGGCGTTGTTGATGCTGTTGCGCAGGTCGCTGGCGCTCTTGTTGTCGAAGCCGGTGGCCACAACGGTCACGCGCATCTCATCGGACAGGTTCTCATCAAAGGCAGTACCCCAGATGATGTTTGCATCGGGATGTGCGCTCTGGGTGATGAGGCCTGCGGCGGTCTCCACGTCCTCCAGACCGATGTCCGGGCTGGAAGTGATGTTGATGATAACGCCGTGTGCACCGGCGATGCTGGTCTCCAGCAGCGGGCTGGAGATAGCAGCCTTGGCGGCGTTCTCGGCCTTGCCTGCACCCTTGGCGCTGCCCACGCCCATGTGGGCGTAGCCGGCATCCTTCATGATGGAGCGCACGTCGGCGAAGTCCAAGTTGATGAAGGCGGGCACGTTGATCAGGGCAGAGATGGACTCAACGCCCTGACGCAGCACGTTGTCGGCAGCCTGGAAGGCATTCATCAGGGTGATCTTTTCCTGACTGATCATCTTCAGGCGCTCGTTGGGGATGACGATCAGGCTGTCAACGTGCATCAGCAGGTTGGCAATGCCCTGCTCGGCCAAACCCATCTTGCGCTTGCCCTCAAAGGAGAAGGGCTTGGTAACGATGCCGACGGTCAGGATGCCCAAATCGTGTGCCACCTCGGCCACAACGGGTGCCGCACCGGTGCCGGTGCCGCCGCCCATACCGGCGGTGATAAAGACCATCTGGGAGCCCTTGAGGGCGTTGGCGATCTCGTCCTTGCTTTCTTCAGCGGCGCGCTGGCCGATCTCCGGGTCTGCACCCGCACCGCGACCCTTGGTCAGCTTGGAACCCAGCTGCACCTTGACCGAGGCATGGTTCTTGGCCAGTGCCTGCTGGTCAGTATTCATGGCGATGAACTCCACGCCCTGCAGGCCATCGCTCACCATGCGGTTCACAGCGTTGCCGCCGCCGCCGCCCACACCGATCACCTTGATCGTCGTAACGTTTTCGTCCAGTTCTTCATCGAGCATCAATGCCATAACTTTGTCCTCCATCGGATTTTTATGTGGAACTGCGCAAATGCCGCACAGAAATTATCATACGATATTTATATAACTGTATCGTATCATTTTTTTGCTCCGATTGCAAGACAAAATTGCTTTTTCGTGGGTGTTTTTTTCACAACCCCACTCCGGGCGGGTATTTCCTGCCAAATCTGTGCGCCCAGCCCCGCCAAAAGCCGGTCAAGGTCTGCATATCCGCGCCGGACAAACTCCACCCCGCCAAGGCGGCTGCTGCCCCGGGCAGCCAGCGCCGCAAGCGCCAGCGCCGCCCCGCCCCGCAGGTCCGGTGCAGTCAGCTTTGCCCCGCGCAGCGTCCCGCCCGGCTGCACATACAACGTGCGCTCTGCCACCCGGACGTTTGCCCCCAGCGCCGCAAAGCCCTCGGCACAGGCAAAACGATTTTCAAACACCCTGTCCTGCAGGCGGCTTTCCCCCTGTGCGCAGAGCATCACCGCCGCCAGAAGCGGGGCGGCGTCCGTGGCAAGGCCGGGATAAGGTGCGGTGTGCACATTTCCCGCGCCGCGCAGTGCCCCGAACCGCGAAATGGCGGCAGCATCGCGTGCCCGCTCTACGGTGCAGCCCATTTGTTCCAGAATTTCCAGCAGCGGCGCATACAGCCCGGGTGCGCAGCCCGCCAGTTTTACCCTGCCGCCCGCCGCTGCCGCCGCGCAGGCCAGCGTAGAGGCGATGATGCGGTCTGCCACCGGCATGAAGGTGCAGCCCGCAAGGCAGCGCCTTCCCTGCACCCGGATGGTGTCGGTGCCCGCGCCCTCCACGCAGCCGCCGCAGGCGTTGAGAAAGGCGGCAAGATCCGCGATCTCCGGCTCTTTTGCAGCGCCATGCAGCACGGTCTGTCCCTGCGCCGTGGCGGCGGCCAGCAGCAGCGTCTCGGTAGCGCCCACGCTGGGGAAACTAAGACAAATTTCTGCGCCCCGCAGCCCCGCCGGGGCGTACAGCGTAAGCTGTCCGGGTGCAGCGGGCAGCTGCCGCACGCCCATCTGCGCCAGCCCCTGCAAATGCAGGTCGATGGGTCTTGCCCCAATACGGCAGCCCCCGGGCAGTACGGTGCTTACCCGCCCCAGCCGCGCCAGCAGCGGCGCACAGAACAGGATGGACGCCCGCATCCGGCCTGCGGCCTCCGGTGCAAGGTCGGTGCGCATAGGCTGTCCCTGCACCACCAGTTCTGCGCCCTGCCAGCCCGCCGTGCAGCCCACGCCCCGCAGCAGGGCAAGACAGTCCTCCACATCGGTCAGGCGCGGCACATTTTGCAGCCGCACCGGCCCGCTGCACAGCAGCGAAGCTGCCAGCAGCGGCAGCACACTGTTTTTGGCCGCAGGCACTTCCACCCTGCCCTGCAAAGGCCGCCCGCCTGTAATGATCCAATCCCCAGCCATGCCAAGACCCCCGTTCTGCAAAAGATACCCCATGGTATGCAAAACGAGGGTCTTTGGTCAACAAAATGCGCCGGAAACGGCTTTCCCGCAGTCTGCGGGATTTGTCCGGTCATTTGTCCGTTTTTTTTCGCATTTCCGCGCCGCTCCTGCCCTGCCGCGGCAGGAAATGCAGCCTTTCATCAGCTTTCGCCCCGGGACACCGAAAGCACGATGCCCATCTCGCCCAAAAGCATCATCAGGCTGGTGCCGCCGGAGGAGAAAAAGGGCAGGCTGATGCCGGTGTTTGGGATGGTGTTGGTGACCACCGCGATGTTCAGCACCGCCTGCAATGCTACCTGCACCACAAAGCCCACCACCAGCAGTGCGCCAAAGCGGTCCGGTGCATAGGCTGCCAGCGTGATGCCCCGCCACAGCAGCGCGCTGAACAGCAGAATGACCGCACACGCGCCCAGAAAGCCCAGTTCCTCGCAGAGGATGGAAAAGATGAAGTCGTTCTGGGGCTCGGGCACGAACAGATGCTTCTGGCGGCTGTTGCCTAGTCCCAGTCCTGCCGCCCCGCCGGAGCCGATGGCATACAGGCTCTGGATGGTCTGGTGTCCGTCGCCCAGCGGGTCGGCAAAGGGGTCGAGCCACGAGTTGAGCCGGTCGGCGGCGTAGGGCACCAGCTCCGGCATCAGTACGATGGCTGTACCGATGGCGGCAGCGCCGCCCGCCCCTGCCAGCATGAACCACCGCAGCCCGGTGCCGCCCACGAACATGAGCACCGCGCCGATGCTCAAGATCAGCACCGTGCCGGAAAGGTGGGGTTCCAGCAGCATAAGCACCGCCACCACCCCCAGCACCAGCGCAAAGGGCACTACCCCTACCGCAAAGCTGCCCATGCGGTCGTGGTTCAAAGCGATGATGTGAGCAAACACCAGTACCACCGCAAATTTGGCGATCTCGCTGGGCTGTAATGTACCCAGCCCCGGCAGTACCAGCCAGCGCTTGCAGCCGTTATATTCCGGCATGAACAGCACCGCCGTCAGCAGCACCAGCGAGAGCGCCAACAGCGGCCACGCAAGCTTGTGATAGATATGGTAGTCCACCCGGCTGGCCATCCACATGGCCCCCAGCCCCATGGCGGCGTACAGCAGCTGCGGCCGCACATAGGCAAAAGCGTCCTGCCGCCGGTACAGTGCCACCGCGCTGCTGGCGCTGCACAGCATCACCAGCCCAAAAGCTACCAGCGTGAGCACCAGCACCAGAAAAGGCAGGTCCATGGGCGGCAGCGGCCGCAGCAGCCCTTTGCGGGCAGCAGTTCTGTGCAATCCCGGTCACCTCCGTTTCTGTTATTGTACGCGGATGCGGGGGCGGTTAGTCATACGCACCGCCCCCGGGCGCATAAACTGCCCGCAAAGGGGGTGCTGCCATGTGCGGCTCAAAACCCACAGACGCCCTGCGCACCCTGCCGGAGCGGGCGTTCCGTCTGCGGGCACGGCTCATTGCGGTGGGGCTGTGCGCCGTCTGCTTTGCAGGGCTCATCGGGCGGCTGTTCTGGCTGCAATTATGCACCGGCGGCTGGTACACCCAGCGGGCGCTGGGGCAGCAGCTGCGAGACACCGTTGTGCCCGCCGACCGGGGCAAAATATACAGCGCCGACGGTGCGCTGCTCGCCGCCAACAGCAGCTGCTGGACCCTGCGCGCCAGCCCCCGGGAGATGCCGGAGGATAAGCTTGCCCTTGCCGCCAAGGAGCTTGCGGAGATTCTGGAACTGGACGAGGCAAAGCTGCTGGAAAAGTTCAGCGACCGGCGCGCGAACGACTGCCTTTTGCGCTACCGGGTGGAGCGGGAAACTGCCGATGCCGTGCGGGATTTCTGCGCAGCGAACGGCATTACCGGCGTGCGCATCAATCAGGACTCCAAGCGCTGGTACCCGCAGGGAGAGTTTTTGGCCTCGGTGCTGGGGTTCACCAACGTAGACAACGCCGGGGTCAGCGGGCTGGAGCTCGAATACAACGACACCCTTACCGGGCAAAACGGAGTGGTGCTGACCGCCGTGAACGCTTGGGGCTACACGCTGGCGCAAAGCTACGAAACCGAACTTGCCCCCGTGGAGGGCAGCGGGCTGCGGCTGACCATCGATGCAAATATTCAACATTATCTTGAAAATGCGTTGAATTATGCGGTGCAAGAGCACCATGTAGCTGCCCGCAGCGTGGGCATCGTGATGGAAGTGAACACTGGGGCAGTGCTGGCCATGGCTACCACCCCGGCCTACGACCCCAACCAGCCCCGGGTCATCGCCGATAAGGCCGCACGCGCTGCCGTGGACGCCCTTTCCGGCAAAGAGCGCGCCGCCGCCCTGCAGCTGGCGCAGCAGACCCAGTGGCGCAACAAGGCGGTGAGTGACTTATACGAGCCGGGCAGCGTGTTTAAGCTCATCACCTGCGCGGCGGCGCTGGATGCCGGAGCCATTACCCGGCACTCCACCTTTTACTGCGGAGACTCTATCTCGGTGGCGGGCACGCGGTTCCACTGCGCCAACCACAAGCGCCACGGCAGCCAGACCGTGACACAGGCACTGGAAAACTCCTGCAACCAGAGCTTTATCCAGATCGGGGCGCGGCTGGGCAAGCAGGCTTTCTGCGATTATTTTGCCGCCTTCGGCCTGCGGGAACCCACCGGCATCGACCTGCCCGCCGAGCCGAAAAAGAGCCTGTACTACACCGCCGACCGCATGGGGCCGGTAGAGCTGGCCTCCTGCGCCTTCGGGCAGAGCAGTAAGATTTCCTATCTGGAAATGGCCTCCGCCGTCTGCGCGGTGGTGAACGGCGGCAAGCTGATGCAGCCGTATCTGGTCTCGGATATTCTTGCGCCGGACGGCAGCGTTTTGCAGCACAACCAACCGGTCTGCAGGCGGCAGGTCATCCAGCCCGCCACCTCTGCCACCATGCGGGAGATGATGGAGGCAGTGGTGCTGTACGGCGGCGGGCGCAACGCGCAGATCGCGGGCTACCGGGTGGGCGGCAAAAGCGGCACCAGCCAAAAGCTGGACAGCGCCGACGAGAAGGCGCGCATTGCCAGCTTTGTGGCGGTAGCGCCCATCGATGACCCGCAGTTTTTGTGTCTGGTCTGTCTGGATGAGCCACACAGCTGGACCACCGCCGGCGGCAGTCTTTCAGCACCGGTCTGTGCCGAGGTGCTGGAGCAGACGCTGGTGTACAAAGGCGTCCCCCGGGCAGCAGACACCGGCAGCGCAGACGCGCAAGCCGCTGCCCTGCCCGCTGATGGGGACAGCTTTGACGGGGCATGATGATTTTGAATGGCCTCCGCTTGCGCTCTGGCCATAGTCAGCGGAAAAATTATTTTAAATAGAGCAATGCCGGAGCGTCTGCGGACGCTCCGGCATTGCATTTTCACGGGAGGGGTCGTGGCGGCAAACGGTAGGTGCAGCGCCGCTTTCTGCAAAAGCGCGGCGCTGCGGGCTTACCCCTTCCGTCATCGCCTGCGGCGATGCCACCCGCTCCCCACTCTGTCGCTAACGCGACATCTCTCCCCGGCCGGGGAGAGTCTGTCCAAGGGGACGGCTTTTGGCGGTAGTGGTAAAGTTTCCGGCAGAGTTCAAAGGCGTCCCCTTGGGGGAGCTGCCGAACGAAGTGAGGCTGAGGGGATATTGAGAGAGTTCAGCCAAAAAAATAACGGAACATCCGCAGACATTCCGTTACGCTGAAATGTATAATGATTTTTAGTTCTGGTTCGGCTGGGGACGGAAGGTGATCTCGCCGGTGGTGCTGTCCATGGCGTCCACGATGGCAAGGCTCTCCAGCTGGATGCCCTTGCTGCGGATCAGCTCACCGCCCTGCTGGAAGCCCTTTTCCACAGCAATGCCGATGCCCTCTACGGTGGCACCGGCTTCCTCGGCCAGTTCCAGCAGACCCATCAGGGCGCAGCCGTTGGCCAGAAAATCGTCGATGATCAGCACATGATCCTCCGGGGTGAGGAACTTTTTGGACACGATGACGTTGTATATCTTTTTATGGGTGAAGGACTGGATCTGGGTCTTGTAGTTGTCGTAGTCCAGATTGATGCTCATGGATTTTTTGGCAAACACCACCGGCACGTTCAGCTCGCTGGCTACCACAGCCGCAATACCGATGCCGCTGGCCTCGATGGTGAGCACCTTATTGATGGGCTTGCCCGCAAACAGGCGCTTCCACTCCCGCGCCATCTCACGGAACAATGGGATGTCCATCTGGTGGTTGATAAAGCTGTCCACCTTGAGTACGTTGCCCTCGCGCACAATGCCGTCCTTGCGGATACGATCTTCCAGCATCTTCATAAAATATATCCTCCAACCCTTGCAGGCGCGTTTTCTGCCTCCGGCTCACCCGCCGCGAAAAGTGCCCACCTGTTTTCCATTCCCGGGCGCGCGCCACACGCACCCATGATATAATGTTTCACCTAGTATACCGGAAGCATCCCGCTTTGACAAGGGGTTTTCATGCCAAAATTCGTAAAATTACGGCACCAAACCTCTTCGTTTTTTCTAAAAGTATGACCTTGTCCAAAAATACCGAAACTTCGTGAGGTTGTCGGGTCATTTTTGGTTTATCCTCCCTTGTTCTTTCGCGGTTTTTGAGTATACTATTCTTAATAGGAGAAGGGTCATATCCGGGATTTTTGACCGGACGAGGAGGAAAATGGTATGAAAACAGGACTTGTGCTGGAAGGCGGCGCTATGCGCGGAATGTTCACCGCCGGCGTACTGGATGTGCTGATGGAGCATAACATCCAGCTGGACGGTGCCGTTGGTGTGTCGGCGGGGGCAGTGTTCGGCTGCAACTACAAGTCGCACCAGATCGGGCGCACCATCCGCTACAACACGGAATACTGCACCGACAAGCGCTACGCCAGCTTTGGCAACCTGCTGCGCACCGGCAACCTGTACAGCGAGCAGTTCTGCTACCATACCGTGCCGGAAAAACTGGACCCCTTTGACGCCGAGACCTTCCAGAAGAACCCCATGGACTTTTTTGTGGTGTGCACCGATGTACGCACCGGCGAGCCTATCTACCGCAAGTGCCGCACCGGCAACGCCGAGGATATCCAGTGGATGCAGGCTTCGGCATCCATGCCGCTGGCGGCCAAAATCGTGAAGATCGGCCACTATCAGCTGCTGGACGGCGGTGTTGCGGATTCCATTCCTGTGCGCTTTTTCGAGTCTATCGGCTACAAGCGCAACCTGATCATCCTGACCCAGCCCAAGGGTTTTGTAAAGCAGAAAAACAAGATGCTGCCCCTTATCCGGGCAAGGTATGTGCGCTATCCCGCTTTTGTGGAGGCCGTGGCAGACCGGCACCAGCGCTACAATGAGACGCTGGCCTATATTTCCATGCTGGAGCAGTCCGGCCGGGCCTTCGTCATCCGCCCGCCCATCCCGCTGGAGATTCCCTCCATGGAGCGCGATCCCGCCCAGCTGCGCCGCGTATACGAGACCGGTCGTGCCGTGGCACAGATCCAGATCGACAAGATCGCAGCCTATGTGGAGGAGTCCAAGGCTGCACCGGAAGAATAATACGAAAGGCTGCTGCACAGGTTTGTGCAGTAGCCTTTTTTTGAGCGGAATTTGATTTTAGGCTTCAGAAACGCCTGCGGGCGTTTCTGAAGCCTTTTTTTCACGGAGAGATACAAAAAGAGGCCTGCACCTTGCGGTGCAGACCTCTTGATGTTCAAGAAAGAACGGTAAGAGAAGGGGTTAAATTACTTAACCTCAACCTTAGCGCCAGCCTCTTCCAGCTTCTTCTTGATGTCGTCAGCCTCAGCCTGGGAGACCTTCTCCTTGACAGCCTTGGGAGCGCCATCAACGATAGCCTTAGCCTCCTTCAGGCCCAGACCGGTGATCTCCTTAACGACCTTGATGACCTGCATCTTGGTAGCGCCAGCCTCAGCCAGGATGACGTCGAACTCGGTCTTCTCTTCCTCAGCGGAAGCAGCAGCGCCAGCAGCAGCGGGAGCAGCAGCAGCAACAGCAGAAACACCGAACTCCTCGCAGTAGGTGTCGATCAGTTCCTTCAGCTCCAGAACGGTCAGGCCCTTGACGGACTCGATGATGGCAGTAATCTTCTCAGAAGCCATGGTAATAACCCTCCAATATCAATGGTTTTAGTTTGTTTCAGTTTTTTGTTAAGCGGCGGTCACGCGGCCATCAGGCAGCGGGCTCCTCCTGCTTGTCGGCATAAGCCTGCATTGCAACGGCCAGACCAGACAGGGTGCTGGTGAGGGCGCCTGCAAACATGGACAGCATACCTTCGCGGTTGGGCAGCTTTGCGATAGCGTTGGTCTCGGCGGCGTTCATAGCCTTGCCTTCCATGAAGCCAGCCTTCACGACGAACTTCTTGGACTTATCGCCATCCTGGTACTTGCACAGGATGCGGGCAGCAGCCATGGGGTCATCCTCGTGAGCAAAAGCGACAGCGGTGTCGCCCTTGAAGTTCTCAGCCAGACCCTCCAGAGCGGTACCCTTAACTGCCAGACGCAGCATGGTGTTCTTCACGACCATGTAATCAACGCCTGCCTCACGCAGCTCCTTACGGAGCTTGGTGTCGTTCTCGACGTTAATGCCGCCGTAAGCGACGACGCAGCCGGAAACCGCACTCTCAAACTTTGCCTTCAGATCAGCGACGTAAGCCTGCTTTTCAGAAAGAATCTTTGCACTGGGCATTCGGTTTCACCTCGTTTCAAAAACTTGTATCGAAAGCCGGAGCAATGAAAAAAGCCTCTCTCCCGCGCACTGCGCCGAGAGAGAGGCATAAAGCAACTTTACGCACGTTTCTCGGCAGGCGGTCAAACTTTACACTGGACTCCAGCGCCTGCTGTCTTAAAAACAGCATGATTATAATACCGCAAACGTGCGGCGTTGTCAAGTACTTTTTTCAATTTCCGACAAAATTTTTCTGTCATTCCGCAGAACGGCAGAAAAACATCAGAAATCCAAATTAGACACCGTACTTCAGGGTGTTCAGACGAATGCCAGGGCCCATGGTGGTGGCGATGGTAGCGCTCTTGAAGTAGGTACCCTTTGCTGCAGCGGGCTTTGCCTTGGCAATAGCCTCCATCACAGTGTCCAGGTTGGTGTACAGCTTCTCTGCACCGAAAGAAGCCTTGCCCACGGGCACATGGATGATGTTCTGCTTGTCCAGACGATACTCGATCTTACCAGCCTTAGCCTCGCTGACAGCCTTGCCCAGATCGGGAGCCACAGTGCCGGCCTTGGGGTTGGGCATCAGGCCACGGGGGCCCAGAACCTTACCCAGACGGCCAACGCGGCCCATCATATCGGGGGTAGTCACGACGACGTCAAAATCCATGAAGCCGCCGGCGATCTTTGCGATCAGCTCGTCATCGCCAACGATATCAGCGCCAGCAGCCTCGGCAGCAGCAGCTGCGGGGCCCTTAGCAATGGCGCAGACGCGGACGGTCTTGCCGGTGCCGTTGGGCAGAACGACAGCGCCGCGGA
>ERZ772831.2749-NODE-2749-length-13877-cov-11.253726_pt1 | contig 13877 bp, 10 predicted proteins | sample MGYA00580858_ERZ772831 | MGnify/ENA primary metagenome ERZ772831 (study PRJEB29015, sample SAMEA2737694) | human gut metagenome | biome: human gut; feature: human-associated habitat; material: faeces | place: China | collected 2012 ... | reverse complement strand
GCCAAAGGATAAGGTCGGATGTATCAAAAATGTCGGCACAAAACCGATGAAGATAACATTTGTAACAGATAAGGAAATAATCCTGCAGCCCGGTGAACTCTACAAGGCAGAATAACCCGGGCATCATCTGCAATCATTTTACCGACAATTCAGAACGTTATTAAAAAATTATGGCAAAAATCAGGAGCACAAATGAACTTTTATATATCCGATCTGCATATCGGTCACGAAAACGTAATCAGGTTTGACAACAGACCTTTTGCAAATGCAGACGAAATGAACGATACAATATTTTCTAACTGGAACAGCCGTGTGACTCGGGACGATACCGTGTATATTCTCGGTGACTTTATATGGCACAAGGAAAGCAAATGGTATGATATCGTATCCGGACTTACAGGCAATAAAGTGCTTGTCAGAGGTAATCACGATCCGAGACAGTACAGCAGTAATGTTAAAAATCTGTTTCAGGATATAACGAATATAAAGGAAATTGTGGACGAGGGCAGGCACGTTCTTATGTGCCATTATCCGATACCGTTTTTCCGTACTGATTTTTCTGAAACGTCATATATGCTGTACGGTCATGTGCATACTACAAAGGAATATGATTATGTAAAGGGACTCAGAAAGACGTTGGCGGCAAACAGGGATGTACACGGAACTCCGCTTACTAATTTCATCAATGTAGGTGCGATGATGCCTTATATGAATTACACACCGAGAACTCTTGATGAGATAATTGCAGGCGATGAGGGATATCGTAAGTCCGATGAATATTAAAACAGCTTTGTGATATTATAAAGAAAGACCGCCTTGCTATCATCAGATGCAAGGCGGTCTTCCTGCGTTAACGCAAGCATAAGACTTAATTGTTTGCTCGGAGTAACCGTCTGCAAAGCAGCGATTCCTCATATTTGATTTTATCATAGCTATTGCGTGATGTCAAGACGATATCAGAGCATTTTTGCATCTGAAAGGAGAAAAATATGAAGGAAGTAAATCCAGAAACTTTCACAACAGATATTTCAGACATGAACAAAAGAAAAGCATTTGCCACGCTGAAAGATTTTGTTCTCAGTGACGAATGCTATCAAGGAAAAATTCTTGCTGTTTGCGGCTTGAAAAGAACGGGTAAAACAACTCTTTTGAAGCAGTTACTTTGCGATATTGTCGCATATACTGCATCCTGTGCTTTTTTAGAAATGCAGGACAGCGATACAATGAAAATGCTTGAAAGAAGAATTGAAGAAGAACAAGCAGAAGGCAAGACGGTTATATTCATCAATGAAATAACCAAAGTGTCCGATTTTATCAATAATTCTGCTTCGCTTGCGGATTGCTTTGCAAAAGCGGGTGTAAGAATAATAATTTCCGGTAAGGACAGTCTGAGCGTTGCTTTTGCAGAAGATTACGAGCTGTATGACAGAGTGCGAAAAGTCAATACGACTTATATTTCTTTTGCGGAATACCACACGCTTTTCCCTTTGGAAAATATATATGATTATATTCGGTACGGTGGTCTGTTTTACAAAAATGAAGCCGAAAAATCCACAATCGGATATGAAAATATACTGAGCTATCTGCACGATGCAGTTACTATGAATATTGCAAATTCATTAAAGAATAACGCCGATATAGATGAGAGAGATTCCGCATTTAAAAATATCAACGAAACCGAGCTTGCCGAGCTTAAAAGTATTACAGAAAAGGTTGTAGGGCTGTATGGCGGTTCGCCCGACGGAGAGATTATTACCGCTTTGACAGATAAAAAAGATAATGCCGAACAGTTTGCTCGGATGATCGGTTCAGGTAAAAATGCCGATTGTTACATTACCCCACAGATGATAAAAGAGCTTGAAAAATGGCTGAAAGAAATCGGTTTTCTTGCGTTTATCGAAAAAAGAACATTCACAAATGTATCCGGAGCGTGGAAAAAACTGTCTCCGACTTATGAATATCATATAGTTCAACCTGCTGTCAGATACAGTTTTCTGAAAAAAGCAGCTGAATCTGAGATAGAACGGTATCAGCACCTTGATAAGCAAAGGCAAAAAGAAATGGCGGAAACTCTGAACCGTAATATGTTAGACGAGATAGTCGGGCAGACGGTTATCTTTGACGTTATGAGTTCTTTGCCTGACGAACGCTATATCGTCTGCAAGCCCGAATTTATGCACGAAAACCGCCTTATCAACGGTTATGATATGCTTATTTATGATAGACAGGAAAACAGTTACAGATATTTTTTGATAAGACGAAAGTCGGATGATTATGCCGATAATATTGAAGAAATAACGTCGGTAGCGGAATCGCATTTCGGAGAATGTAAAAGCGTCTGTATGCTGTACGTCGAAAAATCTCCGAACGGTTTTGCCGGCAGGGAAGGTTATAATATATCCGATTTCCTGATTGCCGTAGATAAATACAGGGATATGGATAAAGTAATGCGATAAACTTGAGCTTCTGCTTTTGCTGTAGCAGATATATTTCGCATTATGAGCGTTTATATTTTCAAACAAGCTATGCATTGACAAACGCAATTTGATATGTTAAAATCCAAATTAACAAGATGTATCTGTTCTGATTCATATATTTATAACAGGTGGTGATTTCGTGTCATATACGCAATATAATTTCAAAAGAGATTTTTTCTATGAAGCTGAAAACGCAATAGAAAACAGTAGTATCACGTTTATTACCGGTCCGAAGAAATGCGGGAAAACGGTATGTCTGCGTCAGCTGGCTGATGCTTATGAAAATGCGCTATACATCAATATGAAGTATGATTTTGATACAGATGAAAAACGGAATGATGTCGTAAGTCGTGCAGTAAACAGCATAGCTAACGGTCAGAAGATAATTTACCTTATCGACGATGCCGAATATTTGGCACTACCTGATAAAGATATAGCAAAAATAGCCGGTGCGTATAGCAAATACGATAATCAATGCACAAAAGTGTTTTTTGCCGGCAGTCATTCAGAATTACTTGAGTTTTGGGGGCATATCGCTTGTGGCGGTAATGCGTCTTTTATAAGAGTCGGCTTTCTGAGCTTCTCCGAATGGCTGTCGTTCAAAGGAATAACAGATGTTTCCAAGAGGGCATACGCAGACTTTTTGCACGGCTGTAATGAGTTTTGCCAAGGCTTTGATAATACAGAAAAATATTTGCAGGATTGTCTTGATGAAACGGCTGAGCTTGCTGAAAAGCCTATAGAGTATATTACCGGAGCAGAAACCGAAAGCGTTAACGTTAATACTATTCTCGATGTCTTATGTTCCTCCCTTAAAGAGCAGATAAATAATGCTGACATTTCAAAAATTCATACAGGCGAACTTGAAAAATCAGTATCAGTAAGCGATTATGACTGCAAGAAAGCTATACGTTTTTTGTCCGACAACAAGCTTGCAACGCTGACCTATATTACCGATAAGCCTACAGCCGATCCGTATATAACACAGAAATTTCTGAAGCCGTCAAACGAATTGTACAGAAACCCCGAGGTGTTTTCAAGGCTCAGACTTACTGTTGACTATCCGATGTTCTGTGTTGATCTGATAAATAGTGCAACAAAAGTTGCAAACCCGGACAAGATTTCCGATGATATTTTAAGAATAATCGTAACAGCTCATATCAGGAGCTTGCTTTCCTGCAGCGGCGTGTTTGAGTATGAAAATAGTCCCGTATCAACGGTTTTTATCGGCAACAGCGGATATTCGGTTGAAGTGTTGCTTTCAGATGACATCGCTTTTTCACATAGTCTTGATTTGGTTCCCGAAGATTATGAGAAAATTATCCTGACAAGAAGCAGGGAAGAGGCACTTAACAATGTGCGGTTGATACCGTATTACAGATTTATTTTTGATAGATCCGTCAACAGAAAGAAGGTCTAATATGAAAATCAATGAAAAAATCCGTACTTTACGCATAAGAAGCAGACTTACGCAAAATCAGACAGCAGATTTTCTTGATGTAACACCATCGTTTATCGCTCAAGTTGAGAACGGAACAGCCGCTCTTACTGCGGATATGGTGAACAGGCTGTCGGCACTTTATTGTGTGCCTCTTGAAGATCTTATCAGTGATAATGAAGAATGTTTGCAAAACGCCGATGACCTCAGCGGATATTCTGTCGACAATCTGAAAGCAATAGCGGATGTCAGCAGGATAGCACTGAATGCAAATTTTATGACAAGAAGGCTGAAAGCAAATAAAGCGCTATAGAACGAAAACCGCCTCCGAGTTACCAATGTACGAAAAAGATGGTGCTACAATTGAAATGCGGCAAACTCAAGTAAGGATTTAATTAGACTTATTCGGTAGCTTTTGACACAAAAATGACGCAAAATTTAAGGCGGTCGCTGTTTGGTGACCGCCTTTTTGCATAAAAATCGCTCAGAAAAGCCGATGAAACGTTAAAAACTATATCAACCCCACTACACATTAAAAATAAATCAGAAAAATCCAAAGGCGGATATGATATGCATGTTGCGTCTTATTTGCCGTTATGCTATAATTTAATCAGAATCAATTGGGAGCGTGAGAAAATGCTCAGTGCCATATATCCTGTTCCGGCAAGCGAAGTCAGGCTGCCGTTTTATCTGTTGGGAATAGGGAGAACATCGCCCGAATTTCACGTTAAGCGTGATAAGGGACTTACCTCGCATCAATTTCTGTATACTGCAAAAGGCTGCGGTATTTTAGAAGTCGGTAACAGAAAATATAAGCTCGAAAAGAACTCCTTTATGTATCTTCCGCCCGAATTGCCTCACGAGTATTATCCGGAAAATGATGAGTGGAATACCTGCTGGATGATTTTCAGAGGCGACTTTCTTAAGGGCATTATGAATACAATGGGCTTCATCGGCGAAATGGTCGCAACGGATGCCGACCTTACAGCCTTTGAAAAGATATTCGGCAGAATATACAGTCTTGCGGCGGATAATCTTCATAACGGCGAAAAATGCTCGTTGCTGATATATAACGCTGTGCTGGCGGCAAAAGAGATACTCGGCGGTAAGCAGGAAGAAAACAACACGGGAAATCTCATAGCTGATAATGCTGTCAGATATATAAACGAGCATTACGGCGATGATATTACACTAAATGAGCTTGCCTGCCTTTCCGGCGTTTCACCGCAGTATTTCGACCGTGTTTTCAGAGAACGACTTAATATGCGGCCTATGGAGTATATCGCTCGTGTCAAAATCTCAAAAGCCAAGTCTATGCTTCTTGATTGTGATATGTCCGTGACACAGCTTTCAAAAAGTCTGGGATACACCAGCCCCACATACTTCGGAATCGTATTCAAAAAGTATGAGGGGATTTCGCCTTCCGAGTTCAGAAAAAACAGCGGTAGTGTAATTTAGTTTCAAAAAGTTAGAGTTATCATTAATTTAAGATTGACGGCGGACGTTTTCCGATATATATTTATATTGTGATTTTATATCGGGAGGGGGTGCTTTTGTCGATATTTAAAACAAATAACCGCACTTGCCATCAGTGCGGCGATTATGTGCACCGCAGTTAATACTGTATTTGCGGAAAATAATAACAGAGGTGATACGGTGAATATTAAAATTGACGGCAGTAAAGCAAACACAAGTGAAAACTTCCTCTACAGAGGACAGGGTATGATCAGCTGTAACGGCTCGTCAAGGCTTTTGCTTGACTATAAGGAGAAAAATCCCGAAAGCTATAACAAGATACTTGAACATCTTTATGGCAAAAACGGACTTAAATTTACTCACTTCAAGGTGGAAATGGGCGCCGATGTAAATACATCGTCCGGTACAGAACCTGCGACCATGAGATATGAGGATGAAAAAGCCGATGTGACCCGCGGGGCAGGTTTTCAGCTTGCCGCCGATATTAAAAAGATAAATCCTGACGTAACACTTGATATGCTGTGGTGGAGCGAGCCTAAATGGGTATCAGATTCAAGTGATGTTTATGCCGCAAGATATAAGTGGTATAAGCAGACGCTTGACGCCGCTTATGAGACCTACGGTCTTGTGTTTGACTATGTGAGTGCGAACCAAAATGAACGTGCCGTTGATACGGATTGGATAATCTATCTTTCAAAAACGCTTAAAAGCGAAAAGGACTGTCCGTATGATTACTCTGAGATCAAGATAGTTGCGGCGGACGAATGCGGCACTTGGGGCATATCAAGGCTGATGATGAAGAATAAGGAGCTGTGTGATGCGGTCGATGTGATCGGTTCTCACTACACAAGCTTCGCTGATGATACTACAAAAAAGCTTGCGGAGGAATACGGCAAGGAATTATGGTTTTCCGAGGGAAGCTCACCTATGAACTATGCACAGTCGGCTTACCGCTTTGACGAGGGTAATTCCGGACTTACAGGTCTTAACGGTGTGCTTGATATTGCAAACCGCATGATTACAATGGTGAGCGGCGGATATATGACGCTGTATGAATATCAGCCTGCCGTTGCAGGATATTATGACGGCGTTACATATTGCCACAAACAGCTTATAAACGCCTGCACTCCCTGGAACGGCTATTATACCCTTGACAGCGGATATTATATGAATCTGCATTTCTCACAGTTTATGGATAAGGGCTGGAGCTTTATATATGACGCTTGTTACGGCGATGCAAAGGTCGGCGGTGACGGTCACGCACTGGTTGACGCAAAGTACAGCTATATCACCGCTTGCAGTGCGGAAGGCGATTACAGCACGATTATTACAAATACGACATCGGAGCCTATCACATATAACTTTGAGATAGCAAACCTCGCAAAAGCGGATAATGAAGTATATGTATGGGAAACAAGAGGTCCTGATGAGGGTCAGGAGTACAATGCTAATTATTTCAAGAAGATTTCGACAGTTACTCCCGAAAACGGCAAGTATTCGGTTACGATAAAGCCTTATTCGATGATAACAGTTTCCACTGTAAATATCACCGATTACGCATCTGACGCACCTGCGGAAAGTGAGAACACATTGCTGGCGCTTCCGTATTCCGATGATTTCGGTTATTCGGACGAATTCCTTTCATCAAGAGGAAACGCACCGCTTTATACGACCGATGAGGGCGGCGCTTTTGAGGTTGCCGAAAAGAACGGCGAAAAGGTGCTGATGCAGAAGATTACAAAGGATATTAAGGCTAACGAATGGGGCGGTACACCTGATCCGACAACTGATTTCGGCGATGACCGCTGGTATAATTACAGCGTAAGTGCGGATATACTTACAGACGGAGAAGACAGCTATGCAGGCATAGGTCTGAGATATATCCTTGCAGACAGCGGAAGGAGCGGTTACAGCGTTACACTTTACGAAAACGGCAACTGGATTTTCTTCGGCGGAAAGAAGAAGGTTCTTGACGGAAATATAGCAGACTTTGATTCGTCAAAGTGGCATAATGTAAAAATTTCCGCACTGAACAATGATATAACAATTTCAGTCGATGGTAAAAAAATAATTGGTTATAAGGCTGAGGAGGGCGGCTACAGTGCAGGAAGAGCGGCACTCTACAGCTCATATAACAATTGCTGTTTTGATAATGTCAAGGTTGAGGCAACCGACAGCGTTCAGCCGTATGTGAACAAGTTTGATAATTTCGACAACATATTTACTTACAGCGAAAACGGCTGGGAACACAGCACTATGGACAGCTTCAAAAACTACAAACGTACAATTTCGCATGGCACTGAAGGAGCTTATTTCACCGTTGACTTTGAGGGAACAGGCATTATCCTTACAGGCGTACAGAAAGGCGACACGGTTGTAAGCATTGAGGTTGACGGCAAAACCGTTAATAAGGAATATGTCATATCAAAAATCAGCAACAGACAGTCGTTCTTGCTGATAAACGGCTTGGAGCAGGGCAGTCATACTCTTAAATTGACTGTCGTAAGCGGAAACTGTTCTGTCGATGCGGCACAGGTGCTGTACGATTATGAGGCTGTGAATAAAGCCGTAACCAACGAAACGTCATCGGTAGCCGAAAGCACAGATTCATCCGACAGCGTTCCCGAAGATAACGACAAATCAGCAAAAAGCAACGGCGGCGGCAGCGGTAAAGGTTCATTCCCGTTTGTCCCCGTTGTCGTAGGAGCGGCTGCTGTGACTGCCGCAATCGGCGCAGGCGTTGCGATAGCAAAAATGAAAAAGAAGAAAGATTGATAATCAGGAGGGTATATTATGTCAAGATTTGAGATAAGAGATAAGTTTTATTTGGACGGGAAACCGTTCAAGGTAATTTCGGGTTCAATACATTATTTCCGCACCGTACCGGAATATTGGCAGGACAGGCTTGAAAAGCTCGTAAATATCGGATGCAATACAGTTGAAACGTATATTCCGTGGAATTTTCACGAAACTGAAAAAGGAAATTTCAATTGGGACGGAATGCATGATATTTGCCGTTTTATAGAGCTTGCCGATAAACTCGGACTTTATATGATTATCAGACCGTCGCCGTATATCTGTTCAGAGTGGGAATTCGGCGGATTGCCTGCTTGGTTGTTAAAAGATCGTTCAATGCGTCTGAGATGCTCCTACAAGCCGTACCTTAATGCAGTGGACAGTTATTACAGCGTTCTTATGCCCAAGCTTGCACCTTATCAGATCGATAATGGCGGCAATATAATTATGATGCAGATTGAAAATGAGTATGGCTATTATGGAAATGACACGTCATATCTTGAGTTTCTGAGAGATACTATGCGTAAGTATGGCATAACTGTACCGTTTGTGACATCTGACGGCCCGTGGAGTGAATTTGTTTTCAAATCAGGTATGGTTGACGGCGCATTGCCGACCGGCAATTTCGGCTCTTCTGCTGAATGGCAGCTTGGTGAGATGCGGCGTTTTATCGGAGAAAATAAACCCCTCATGTGTATGGAATTCTGGAACGGCTGGTTTGACGTCTGGGGCGAAGAACACAATATCACAGCACCTGAAAAGGCAGCTCAAGAACTTGATACTCTGCTCAAAAATGGCAGTATGAATTTCTATATGTTCGAGGGCGGAACAAATTTCGGGTTTATGTCCGGAAAGAACAATGAGAAAAAAACAGGCATAGTGACATCGTATGATTATGATGCACCCTTGACAGAAGATGGTCGAATAACCGAAAAATACGAAAAGTGCAAAGAGGTAATTTCTCGTTATAACGATATAAATGAAGTCCCGCTTACAACACAAATAAGACGTTTGGAATACGGAGAAATCCGATGCACAGCCAAAACCGATCTTTTCAGCACACTTGACAGTATCTCAGACCCGGTAAAGTCGGTGTACCCGCTGAGCTTTGAGGAACTGGACTGCTATTACGGTTATGTTCTTTACAGATTACACATTAGGGAAAACGAAATAGTCAGCACTGTGAGATGTGAAAATACCGCAGACAGAGTACAAGGCTTCAGAAACGGCAAGTATGCGTTTACGGCTTTTGCCGAAACGATAGACGAACAGTTTGAGCTTGCCGAAAAATCCGCAGGCGGAACAACAGACCTACTTGTTGAGAACATCGGCAGAGTTAACTTTGGCACAGGACTTGAGTGCCAACACAAGGGCGTTCTCGGCGGAATAAGAATTAACGATCACAGACAGTATGGATTTGAAATGTTCACACTTCCACTTGATGAAAATCAGCTTGGCAGAATAGACTATAACCGTGGTTACAATGACGGTGTACCGGCATTCTATAAATTTGAATTTGAAATAAGCGAAGTCGCTGATACATTTCTGGATACAGATGGCTTCGGAAAGGGTGTTGCGTTTATTAACGGATTCAATCTCGGCAGATTCTGGAATATAGGCCCTCAGAAAAAGCTGTATATCCCGGCTCCGCTTCTGAAAAAAGGTAAAAATGAAATAGTTATTTTTGAAACCGAAGGAAACAGCGCAGACAGCATCACTTTGTCCGATAATAACTGATTTATGTAAGCCTCTGCTTTTTTGCAGAGGCTGTTTTATCAGCTATTGACACATATGTTATAATAAAAGTGTATATACCAATCTCTGAAAGGAAAAATTTTCATATGCAAGAATATGTAATGGGAAACGGTGCGATAGCACTGGGTGCGCTTGCGGCAGGTGTAAATCTTGTTGCAGGTTATCCGGGTACACCGTCCTCCGAAATACTTGAGACCATTTCGAAATACCGGCACGACGGCGTATACATCGAATGGTCTGTAAACGAAAAAGCCGCTATGGAAGTAGCGGCGGCTGCGGCATACAGCGGCGCAAGAGCAATGGTGACTATGAAACAGGTGGGACTCAACGTTGCCGCCGATCCGCTTATGTCACTCGCCTATGTAGGCGTAAAGGGCGGTATGGTGATAGTGTCGGCTGACGACCCCGGTCCTATATCTTCACAGACGGAGCAGGATACCAGAAGATTTGCTGATTTCTGCCGTATACCCGTGTTTGATCCGTCATCTCCCGAAGAAGCGTATAAGATGATAGGAGAAGCGTTTGAGTATTCGGAAAAATACAACACTCCCGTTTTATTCAGACCTACGACCCGTGTCTGTCACGCCTATGCTTCGATTGATAACTGCGATAGCCCTTCGCCTAAAAAATACGAGGGCTTTGTAAAGGATTCAAAGAAGTGGGTAATTTTCCCCCGCCTTTCTTTTGCAAATCACATTATGATAGAAAAGCGTAACGTTGAGATCGGTAAGGATTTTTCGACCTACAGCGCAAACAAAGCCGAAGGCGTTAACTCGGAAAAAGCGGTTGTCACATCGGGCATCAGCTACGCATACACAAAAGAATGCCTTAAGGATTATCCTGATGTAAAGCTGATAAAGATTGCTACGGCATATCCTTTCCCTGAAGATTTTGTGCTTTCATCTCTTGAGGGTGCGAAAGAAGTTCTCTGCATAGAGGAGCTTAGCCCCTTTATTGAGGAGCAGATTCTGAAGCTGGCAGGAAAGCACAGCTTACAGCTCAAAGTGTCGGGAAAACTCGACGGAATGGTTCAGGCAGGCGGTGAAAACAGCACAGATAAGATTGCCGCTATACTCGGTGACTTTTTAGGAAAAGATTTCACGGCGGACGGTTACGACCTGTCGGACGCTCCTGCGCTTCCTGTTCGTCCTCCTGTGCTTTGTGCAGGTTGTCCCCACCGTGCGTCATTCTATGCGGTAAAGCAGGCTATGAAAGGCAGAAAGGCATATTTCTGCGGCGATATAGGCTGTTATACTCTCGGAAACGCAATGCCTCTTGATATGGTTGATACCTGTCTTTGTATGGGTGCGGGCATCACTATGGCACAGGGCTTTAACCATACGGACAGTGACGGCGTATGCTTCGGCTTTGTCGGTGATTCCACGTTCTTTGCATCGGGCATCACGGGCGTTGTAAATGCGGTACATAATAACGCAGATATGATTCTCTGCGTTCTTGATAATTCTACAACGGCAATGACAGGTCATCAGTCGCACCCCGGTCTTGACAACAACCTTATGGGACAGATAGTTGACAAGATAAATATCGCAAAGGTGCTTGAGGGTATCGGTGTTAAAAAGATAATCACAGTAGACCCGCTTGACCTTGACGCATCTGTAAAGGCTGTCAGTGAATGTGCGGATATGACCGGTGTGAAGGCTGTGATATTCAAATCACCCTGTATAGCAATATCTAAACCTACGGCAAAATGCAGAATTTCCGACAAGTGCATACAGTGTAAGAAATGTATCCGTGAGATTGGCTGTCCCGCTCTTATTGTCGCAGACGGTAAGGTGATGATCGACAACAATCTCTGCACAGGATGCAAACTTTGCGCTCAGATTTGCCCTGTAAACGCTATAGGAGGTGGAGCCGATGAATAAAAACATACTTATCTGCGGTGTCGGCGGACAGGGAACCGTGCTTGCGTCAAAAATTATAGCGGCATCAGCTATGATTGAAGGCAGTGCAGTGCATTCTGCAGAAACCATAGGAATGGCACAGCGTGGCGGTTCGGTAACGAGCCATGTAAGGATAGGCGAGGCATATTCTCCTCTGATTCCTTACGGCACAGCCGATATGATACTTGCCTTTGAGCCTGCTGAGGCTGTTCGCAATCTGATATATCTCAAAAAGGGCGGTATCGTTATTGTGAACAGCGTTCCGGTAAAGCCTGTTACAGAATCGCTTGCCGATACAGGCTATGACGGAACCGCAATGCTCGAATATCTTAAAAGCAAATGCGGCTGCGTTGTTATTGACGCAAAGAAGATATGCGAACCGTTCGGCTCGTCACGATATTTCAATATTGCGATACTCGGAGTAGCTGTCGGCACAGGCAGGCTCGGCATATCAAAGGAAACCATACTGAAAGAAATAGAAAAACGTGTACCTTCAAAATTTGTCGAAACGAATAAAGCGGCATTTTTTGCAGGATACGGTGAGGGTGAAAAATATGAAACTGAATGAGAAACAGCTGGCGATGGTTGACGCTCAGATAAAAAGACTTATCAAAACGGACAGCTATTACGGAAAGATATACAGAGATGCCGGAATTGACGGCGTTTCAAGCCAGGAGGACTTTGAAAAGCTCCCCTTTTCGAGCAAGGCAGATCTGAGATATGCTTATCCGCTCGGAATACAGGCTGTACCCGATGAAGAAGTGGTGCGTATCCATTCTTCCTCAGGCACAACGGGTAAGCCTGTAATTATCCCTTATACAGCCAAGGACGTTGATGACTGGTCACTGATGATAGCACGTTGCTATGAAATGGCAGGTATCACCGACAAGGACCGGATACAGATTACGGCAGGATACGGCCTTTGGACAGCAGGAATCGGCTTTCAGGCAGGCTGTGAGAAGCTGGGCGCTATGGCTATCCCGATGGGACCGGGCAACACCGATAAACAGCTTCAGATGATGGTAGACCTTAAATCGACGGTTCTTACGGCAACATCTTCTTATGCCTTACTTCTTTCTGAGGAAATAAACAAACGCAATATGCGTGATAAGATTTATCTTAAGAAGGGCATTTTCGGCTCTGAGCGTTGGAGCGATAAGATGCGTAACTACATAAAAACTGAGCTTGGCGTTGAAATATACGATATTTACGGTCTTACCGAAATATACGGACCAGGTATAGGCATAAGCTGTGCAGAAGATGACGGTATGCACTACTGGGACGATTATGTTTATATTGAAATAATCGACCCGAAAACAGAAAAGCCCGTTCCCGACGGGGTAGAGGGCGAGGTAGTAATTACTACTCTTGTAAAGGAAGGTGCACCGCTCCTGCGTTTCAGAACGCACGATATATCACGCATTATCCCCGAGCCTTGCAAGTGCGGAAGTCATTATCCCAGACTTGACACGGTAAAGGGACGCAGTGACGATATGTTCAAGGTACACGGCGTAAATATGTTCCCGAGCCAGGTCGAAGAAATACTCGGAATGGTTGATGGCGTTTCAAGCGAGTACAATATCAATATTGCACACGATGAAAGCGTAAACCGTGACGTTATCCTTGTAACTGTCGAGGCAGAGGGCAGAGTCAGCTTCGACAAGACAGGCGATACTATAAGAGAGCTGTTCAAGTCAAAGCTCAGCGTTACACCGAAGATAACCGTTGTTCCTGTCGGAACGCTTCCGAGAACAGAGAAGAAGGCAAAGAGAGTTATCGACCACAGAGAATAATAGGATATATACAGCAAAACCTCCCGCTTTTCGACGGGAGGTTTCAGTTTGTAGAAAAGCCTTTCATTTGGATATACTTCTGTTATATCATTCAGCTTTGACTACGATAATATTCTACCAACAGTGCTATTTGCGGGATACCACTTCTCGGGTTCGCTATTCAAATCAATGCACCTGTCAATATTGACGAGGGAAAGAACCAAAGAGACTAGGGCAAGGGACTTGACAGCCCCTCTCCCTA
>ERZ772831.2744-NODE-2744-length-13890-cov-6.722299_pt1 | contig 13890 bp, 10 predicted proteins | sample MGYA00580858_ERZ772831 | MGnify/ENA primary metagenome ERZ772831 (study PRJEB29015, sample SAMEA2737694) | human gut metagenome | biome: human gut; feature: human-associated habitat; material: faeces | place: China | collected 2012 ... | reverse complement strand
CCTTCGTATATCTTCAAAATTTTCGATTCCAACAGGCAGTTTTAATATTTCCATGTGAGCCTCCCCGGTTAAAATATGTTCGATACATTCACATATAGTATAACTGATTTTTAGAGGAATTACAATTTCTATTGACTATTTAAAACTGACCCTAAAATGAAAGTAATGTTGCCTAATACTTGAACAATATCATGGGGTTGTCTATAATGTAGTAAAAAGAAAATGGAGTTTTAATAAATGAAACGATTTACAGCAATATTACTTACAGGCATGATGATATTTACCCTTGCATCATGCGGCAAAAAAGCACAGGATACACCGACAGAGCCTGCAATAGAGACACAGGCTGCAGAGAAGGTTGAGATGCCTACGGAAACAGAAGCTGTGACAGAGGTGGTAACAGAGGCCGCAAAAGAAACACAGCAGACAGAAACAAAGCAGACAGAAGCGCAACAGGAAGAACAGACTGCCGAACAGCAGGACGAGGAGCAGAACAATTCAGGTGAAAATAATTCCTCTTATCAGTATGTAGAAAGAGCATCCTATGAGAATGGAGAATCAGTATCACTAAATCCTTCATGGCAGTATGCAGACCATTCAGCGATAAATTCAGGCTGTGCGGTCATGTACAAGGCTACAGCAAACCGCAAAAACATAGTAGTAGGTGTCAATGCCGGACACGGTACAAGCGGAGGCACTTCGGTGAAGACACTTTGTCATCCGGACGGCTCGGCAAAGACCACAGGTGGTACAACAGGCGCAGGCGCAACAAAAGCAGTAGCAGTTTCAGGTGGTATGTCCTTTAATGACGGTACACCGGAGAGCTCTGTCACACTCCGTATGGCGCAGATATTAAAGGACAAGCTGCTTGCGGCAGGCTATGATGTGCTTATGGTAAGAGACGGAAGCGATGTACAGCTTGACAATGTGGCACGTACTGTCATCTGCAATAATGCGGCAGACTGTCATATCGCATTGCACTGGGATGGCGACGGACTAAGCTACGATAAGGGCTGCTTTTACATATCAGTGCCGGGCGGCATAAAGGGTATGGAGCCGGTTGCATCACACTGGCAGCAGCATGATGCACTTGGGGCAAGCCTGATAGAAGGACTGCGTGCTCATGGAGCAAAGATAAACGGTAATGGCTCTATGGCAATAGACCTGACACAGACCTCATACAGTACAGTTCCGTCAGTGGATGTAGAGCTTGGCAACGCATGCTCTGACCACAGCGATGCCACACTTGAAAATCTGGCAGACGGACTGGTGCAGGGAGTCGAGGGATATTTCTAGAATATAAAAAGTTACTGTTGTTTTTTGGCGTGTATTGGCACTAAACTAAAGTTTGCAAAAACAACCGAATAGCGGATTCAAATGAATAGGACGCATAGTGAGATAAATACGTCCGGCATGATTTTGTCAGTATAGAGGTGTTATTATAGAAACGGTACAGTAGATATAGAAAGGGAATATTATGACAGACAACAAATCCGGGGAGATACTCATAATAGAGGATGACAAGGACATTAATGATCTGCTTGCGACAGCGCTTTCAAAAGCCGGATATAGGACAAGACAGGCATGGTCAGGCACAGAGGGAGAGCTTTTGCTTAAGCTGGACAGGGAAGCTTATGCGCTTGTGCTATTGGATCTGATGCTTCCGGGACTTTCAGGGGAGGAGCTTCTGGCGCGGATACGGCAGATGGATGCGTCACTTCCGGTGATAATACTTACGGCAAAGGATGAGCTGGATGAGAAAATCAATCTGCTCGTGGCAGGCGCTGATGATTACATCACAAAGCCGTTTGAGATAAAGGAGGTCGTTGCCAGAGTGGCTGTGCAGCTGCGTCATGCGGTGGCAGATGTGCCTTCAAAGTCGGGCAAGGCAGGAGAAAACCAGACAAAAGCAGAAAATGATACCGGACAGGGAGATACTACAAATACATACATAGCGGGACCCGTTAAAATAGAGCACAGACAGCTTGTGCTCGATCGGATTTCAAGACAGCTTTATGTAGCTGATAATGCTGTTGACGGCATCACAAAGCAGGAGTTTGCCATACTCGAGCTTCTCATGGCGCATCCCAGACAGGTGTTTGCCAAGGAGGACATATTTGAATATGCCTGGGATGAGCCGTATATTGGCGAGACAAAGACTCTTGATGTGCACATCAGCAATATCAGAAAGAAGATAAAAAAGCTGACCGATGACGAGTACATAGAGACAGTGTGGGGCATCGGTTACAAAATGAAAGAGTAAAGGTAAACAAGCTTTACTCTTTTTTTACTTTTTGTTAGCGATGTATTAGGATTTTACATTTATATTATGATTAAAGGGTTGCTAAGGAATAAAAGAAAAGGAGATTTGATTGTGAGTGAAATATTATTGCAGACAAAGGCACTGACCAAGCAGTATGGACACCAGAAAGCGGTTGACAATGTGGATATCCACATCAAAAAGGGTGCAATCTATGGATTTATCGGCAGAAACGGTGCCGGCAAGACTACCTGTATGAGAATGATCGGTGGTCTGGCAAAGCCGACAAGCGGAGAGATATCCATGTTTGGATACTCTGGAAAGGATTTGTCAAAGGTACGCTCAAGAGTGGGCTGCCTGATTGAGGCACCGGGTGTATATCCAAACATGACGGCGAAGGAAAATATCGAGATGAAGTGCCGTCTCTTCGGCATCAGTAAAAAGGGCTATGCAGAGGGCATACTTGATAAGGTAGGTTTGTTAAATGTGGGAAAGAAAAAAACAAAGAATTTCTCACTTGGTATGAAGCAGAGGCTTGGAATCGGCATGGCGCTGGTTGGAGAGCCTGACCTTTTAGTGCTTGATGAGCCTATCAACGGACTTGATCCACAGGGAATTGCAGAGGTGCGTGATACGATTCAGAATCTGTGTGCACAGCAGGATATGACTGTGTTTATTTCAAGCCATATATTGGAGGAGCTTTCAAAGCTTGCCACAGATTACGGCATTATAAATAATGGAGCCCTGCTTCAGGAAATTACCAGAGAGGAGCTGCTTTCCAAGTGCAGTGAGAAGATTACACTGACAGTGGACAATCCAAATAAAGCAGTGCCTGTGCTCGATAAGATGGGCTTTGTGCACTACATGATAGTGGACAAAAATCATATAGATGTCTATGAGCGCCTGAATGATAGCGCCGCCTTAAATACAGCGCTGGTCACAGCAGGAGTTTCGGTGGCACAGCTAGCGGTCACAGGAATGGAGCTTGAGACATATTTCCTTAGTATCACAGGAGGTGCGACAAATGTTTAATGCGGTAAGAATGGATATTTACAGACTGATACATACAAAGTCAGCTTATGTTATACTTGTAATAGCTATGGCACTCGCAATAGCTATGAGCGGTATGACCGCTCTTGTCAGAAGTATGGCGACAGAGAGCATCGTGGAAACAACTGATGATGTCACTATGGTAAGTGAGTCAGACAGTGAGATAGCAGATGAATACGATACAGCATCAGCGGAATCGTCAAATGGACCAACGGCAACAGTCGGGCTTGAAATGGATGAATCCGACATGTCAGATGAGGTACCGACCATAGCAGATATGGTTGAAAGCGATATAGCGGGTCTTGACCTGGCACTTTTACTTGCAATATTTACGGTGCTCTTTTCAACAGCAGACCTAAACAGCGGCTATATAAAGAGCGTAGGCGGACAGGTGAAGTGCCGTGGAGTGCTGCTGTTTTCAAAGATGATAGCGCTTTCGGTATTTACACTTGTGGCTATGGCACTTGATGTGATTGTACAGTGTATTGCGACTCCGCTGTTTTTACATGGAGCAGAATTCGGAGATGCAGCAGATTTATTTAAGATGCTTGGCAGCCAGTATGTGGTCACACTTTTATTTGTATATTTTGTCATGGCAATGGCAATCATTATAAAAAACAATGTAATCAGCATGATTATCGCTGTGTGCATGTGTACAGGTATCTTTACACTGATTTTCAGTGGAATCAATATACTTATTGAAAAAATCGGAGTAAAGAACTTTGATATAAATGATTACCTTATTGTTAATCAGATTTCTGAGCTTGATCTGAGTGCGTCTGCAAAGACCGTAGGCGGTGCATTTGCGGTAGCCGCTGTGTGGGCAGTGGTGTCACTGATTGCAGTGTACGGTGTATTTAAACGCAGGGATATATAATGTGTTTTGAATGAGGAATAAAACATGATTTGGAAAATACTGACTGTAATACTTGCAGTTTCGGTAGCTGTCTTAATAGCTGTGCTCGTAAAAATAAGGGCACAGCTTCGTGACATTAACGAACAGCTTGATTTTTTATGCGAAAAGGATACAAATATGCTCCTTTTAACCGATACCAACATGGCTGATATCGGAAGGCTTAAGGAGCGTATAAACAGATTTTTAGAGCAATGGCACAGGCAGCGTGAGGCAGCAGCGAAAAAGGAGCAGATGATATCTGACACGTACACAAACCTGTCGCACGATATCCGTACTCCGCTTACCTCGCTGGACGGCTATTTTCAGCTGCTTAGGGATGAGACTGACAAGAGCGCACAGGAGCATTATATAGATATCATCCAGGAGCGCATCACAAGCCTCAAGGATATGCTCGAGGAGCTTTTCATGTTCACAAAGCTTAAAAATGACAGCTTCAAGCTAGAGCTGTCTAATTGCTGTGTCAGCAGACTTTTAAAGCAGACAGTGTTTTCTTATTATGAGGAGTGGAAAAAGCAGAGCATTGAGCCGTCACTTGATATATGTGAGGACACGATATTTATCACTGCAAATGTGCAGGCGCTCAGGCGGGTGTTTCAGAATGTAATAAAAAATGCGCTGGTGCATGGGCAGAAGAGCATATGCATACAGATGAAGCAACAGGATTCGTGCAATTGCAGGGCTTCAGATGACGAGCGTACTTCAAAAAATAGGATTGTCCATATTTTGGTTTCAAATGATGTAAAAAATCCTGATGATATAGACGTGGACAAGGTGTTTGAGCGTTTTTACAAAGCCGATGAGGCTAGGAGCATATCATCGAGCGGGCTTGGGCTTTCGATTGCAAAGGAACTTGTGGAGAGAATGGGCGGGAGTATTGAAGCAAGGCTTGAGGGGAAGCGGTTTGTTGTGGAAATACTGTTTGAATGTGAATAGTTCACTTTTGTAATGTGATAAATAATATTGACACACATGAAACAAAATGATATACTGTCAAAGTGTTTGCGGGCATGGCGGAATTCTTGACAATTGAACTGCTAACGTTCAATTGTAGGCAGATGCGCTACTGTACGCGGCATATATATGCGGGCATGGCGGAATTGGCAGACGCGCTAGATTTAGGTTCTAGTGGGAGACCGTGCAGGTTCAAGTCCTGTTGCCCGCACGAAAAGAGACTATCCTTACTGTTAGTCTCTTTCTTTGACTACAATTACAAATGAATAAGAGGTAAAGGAGATTTTACTATGAGAAAAGACATGACGATCGGAAATCCAATGAAGATCATTCTTCTTTTTTCCCTTCCGGTTCTGCTTGGAAATCTGTTCCAGCAGTTCTACAACATGGTAGACACCGTGATCGTAGGCCAGTATCTTGGGGAGGATGCACTGGCCGCCGTCGGTTCTACGGGCTGCCTGATGTTTCTGGTTCTCGGTTTCGCCAACGGAATTGCCCAGGGATTCGGTGTCATGGTATCCCATGCATTCGGTGCCAAAGACATGAAGCTTCTCCGTCATTACGTAGCACTTTCACTGCTTTTAACGGTTGTAATTTCCATGATTCTGACCGTTCCTACGGTTGCGTTTTCCCGCCAGCTGCTTCTGTGGCTGAATACTCCGGAAAATATCATCACACTGGCAAACCGGTACATCCGGGTCATCTTTGCCGGTATCTTTGCTACCATGGCATATAACGTAGCATCCGGTATTTTACGCGGGATCGGTGACAGCCGGACACCACTTTATTTTTTGATCCTGTCCAGCGGTCTCAATATTTTTCTGGACATCTTCCTTATTGTTGTGGTAAAACTCGGCACTGCCGGTGCCGCTTATGCCACCGTTATCTCGCAGGCGGTTTCCGCAGTTTTATGTTTCATCGTCATGTTCCGCAAACATGACATCCTGCGGACCACACGCGAAGATTATTACTGTGATTTTCATGAGATCCGCCGGATGCTGTCTGTGGGAATTCCGATGGCTTTAAACTATTCCATCACAGCAATCGGAACCATGATCCTGCAAAGTGCCGTCAACGTGTTTGGTTCCAGCGTGGTAGCTGCTTTTACTGCTGCTTCCAAAGTCAGCAACATTGCCACCCAGACCATGCCGACACTCGGTACAGCCATGGCAACCTACTGCGGACAGAATCTCGGTGCAGGAAAACATGACCGCATTTTCCGCGGTATGAAAGATGCATTTTATTTATGTTTCTTTGCAGCCGGAGCCGCCGCACTGCTCTGCTGCCTTGCCGGACCTACGATGGTCGGATGGTTCATCCACAACCCATCTGAACAGACACTGCACGCAGCAATGCAGTATCTGCACATTGCAAGTATTTTTATGCTGCCTCTGGCATGGATCTTTGTATACCGTAATGGTCTGCAGGGCTTAGACCGTGGTCTGGTTCCCATGCTCAGCGGTGTGCTTGAACTGTTCAGCCGTTATGCGGTTATCCTGATCGCCGCAAAGCCTTTTGGATACGTGGGTGTATGCAGTGCCGATGTTGCAGCCTGGCTGACAACCGGTATTTTACTGATTGTTACGTATATGATTTGGAAACAGCGTGTCAAAAAGGAACTCCAACAGAAGACCGATGTCTGTGTTGAATAATAAAAAAGACGTTTCGAAGCAGAATTTCGAAACGTCTTTTTTCTATGCTCTATATTCTATGTTACTTAATTTTCTGTCATATAAACACAACACAGATGCGAATACCGACTATTATTAACAATATTTTGAAAAATTTTCCCTGCTGCACATATAATAATTTCCCAAAATGTCCATTCTGTACTTTCTAATCATTTTCGTTTTACTAAGTCCCACCAGTTTTTGTTTTTCATATTTTGCTCTGTCTATCGGCTTTGTCTCAATATAATTTTTCACCTTAGGCATTGTCCTGGATAAAAATCTTTCCCTGACGATCTCTCCATCCTTCTCATACTCAATAATATCATTTTTATAAAATGATAATTGAAATTCAAATCCAAGCGCTTCCAAATCGCCTCTCTTTTGTCCTGGTTGAATCATTTTCTCCCGCACCAGATTTATTGCATATGCATCTTCGTCAATAACATACTCCCCATTGTCACATTTTACATCCGACTGTTTTATTCCGACCAAATAGTAAGTCTGTTCCTCTTTCTTATAATAAACATCCATGCGGTATGGCACCAGACTCTCAAGCACCACTTTCTGGCTGCCTTTCTCATACCCATATTTGTGTGAAATATCAATGCATGATCCAACTTCGCCATCTGTATATTTTAATTTGTCAATACGCGGTCCATTATGGTTTTTTGCATATTTTCGCACACAATCTCCAGTTTCTTTTTCATATTGCACAAATGGATTGTTCGAATCCGAATACTCCTGAGCGATTTGAATGAGATTCTCATATGTTTTTTTATCATTTTTATAAACCAATAGCTTTTCTCTATCGCTCTCTTTTTCACTAAATGCAAGCTTTTTAAAAAGTGCAGCCCCCTCTTTTGTCCGAATATCCAGCTTATTTATTTTATAGGTTTTTCCTTCATATGTTCTTGTTCCGCGAATGGTCTGGTTGCAAAGTCCACGGTTTGACTTATGATCTACATGATACCAATACTTTACCTGCTTTTCCGCCTTTGTAATCTGGGTTCGAATATTGCTCCATTTTTTTCCATAAAGATATTGTTCATATATTTCATCTGACATTTGAGCGTTCCATTTTTCCGCATTTAAAATTTCGCCTGTCTCAAAATCAATAAATTCGCCCTGTAATTTTCGATACGCTTCATATCCCAATTGTGAAAATGCAATCAGCATAGCATCCACGGCATGGTGTGCATAACTTTCTTCACGGTTCTTATCCAGTTTCATATTCACACGCATCTGATAAGTGTAGCTTCCCCGTATCACTTTTACCTTTGTATTAATTTCTTTTGCACGAAAATATCCTTGTACAGTGTTCAATACTACTCTTGCCGCATAACCTGTATCATTGATATTTCGATTGATAAATCCACGTAACACCTCTGCTTTTGTAATATCTTCACTATACAAAAGATTCTGTACTTTCTTTTTGGAAATACCATATTCTTTTTTCTTCGACAATTTCATCACCAAAGCTTTATACTGTTCAAAAGACCATTGGTTATTGGCATGTATTAAATAATAATATGGCGTCTGATTTCCTTTCTTCTGATTTTCCTCACCATACACAAGCACTTTATTGTTTCTGGAATCATCAAAAGAAATTGATCTTGGAATAATATGATCAATTTGAAATAGCTCCGAATGTTTAATCAAATCCTCCGGCTCAATCGTTTTACCGGAATATAAGCATTTCCCGTCCTGTTCATTCCACAATTTTAACTTTAACCCCAATTGCTTCTGATTGGAAAAATCAGTCGGTGAAAGCAATATATTATATTCTGCAGCCAGCTTCTTTTCAATATAAGCCAACTCTTTTTCGTTTTTCTTTTGCCTTTCTTTTTCCCATTTCTTTTGTTCCTCTGAATTCTGATCCCGAGGCATTTCAATTACTACTTCCTCTAATGTGCCATATTTTTTCATGAGCGCATTTAGTATTTTAAACGAAATTCTGACCGCTCTGCGGACAACCGGATTAAAAATATCTTCATCTGCTGCATCTACCGGTATATATTTATTTTTTTCGAATTTATCCGTCTGCCCTCTCATAACACCCATTTCTGTCAACAGAGTCATTTGTTCTTTGGGCTGCTGATACATTTCCGGAATCAGCTCCTTCATTATTTTCAATGAGAATGAATGCCATTTACTAAATAATGCTCCATTTGTTTTTCTAAGTGAAATCAGGCAATCTTTTATTTCTTCTGACAATTTCACGTTTGCATGTTCAAATGCCTCCATCATAGCCTCTTTGTCCGTGTTAATGGTCAGAATATATCCGATTTCATCTAAATTTTCTCTGGAAAATTCTTCTATATTTACATGAATGTCTGCAAGAGTTTTTCTCATCTTATTATAAACTTCCATTTTATGGAAAATTTCTTTTTCGCTTTTGTCAATTCGGGCACCATAAAATTCTTCTATTTTTTCTCCCATAACATCTGCGATAATTTTCCGCATATTTATAGTGTTGCTTGTTTTTACTTTATCGATAATTATGCGTTTCTCATGTTCTTCCAGTTTTCTTCCGTTTATAGTCAGATTATTCAAGTCATTTAACAGATTAAATTCCTGTGCAGTATAAGAGGCTGATGCCGCGCGTAATTCCTCTTTATATACACTGCATTTTCCAATCAGCTTCTCGAAAATATTTTTTTCAGTAATATAGTCCCCATTTTCATCTAATCTCGTTGTAAATCTTCCATAATCAGTTCTCGACTTTTCGTTTCCTGGTCCTTCATAATATTTTCTTTTTCTCGTAAAAATTTCCAGATAGTCTTCACAGAATTCATCAGATATTTCGGAATGATAGTTTTTCTGCGTACATAAGACCTGCTGAATCTCTTTCGTATATGCGCCAATGGTAAACACATTACTCAAATCCAATTTTTCCCCCTGCGCATCCTCTATCTGTATCTGACCTCGATATTTTCCAACCTGTTCCAGTCTCTGCTTTTGAATTTCACATGGATAATTTGTTTCCAGTTCTTTTGCATTCAGCTTTAATCCATTTGCATATGCACTTGTTCCGCTAAGAGAAGTATCCTCCGCATCCTCTAAATAAGAGATCCCTCGATATTTCAGATAACTATACAAAATTAAATACAACTCATCCAAAGAAATGCTTTCGCGAAGTGCTTTCACTTTAAGTCCAACAATATCATTTTCCTGAACCTGCGGAATTACAAATGCATATTCCTCCCACAGCTTCGTAAAATCATCTAACCGTGTTCTCTTTCTTCTCTTTAATCTTCTTGCCTGACGCATCCCCCTTCTCATCTGATTATCTGTTGCAGATGCCTCGGGGAAAATATTTGACCCGGCTTCTATTACGGTTTCGGTCTTTTTATCAATAACAGCAAAACCGACTGAGGCAACCCCTATATCCAAAGCTACAATATACTGCATACTTTTCTCCTTGTTATAATATCTTTTTCTAAATCAAAAATTTATTGTTCCTATTTCAGAATACACTTTTTCTTTTTATTTTGCAACTATTTATTCTAATCTTCCTAAATGGTTTCAAATATATTTTTATAAAAAGTCCCCCTGCATTCTTGTATTTGACAATTTATGCAGGGGTATTTTTTGCTCCATTACTTATAAAATTTTGAGAGTTCACAAATCTCATCTTCAAACTAATTTTAGTTTTAATCTACAGTCACGTAATTTATTAGGTACTAAAATTAATCTTCCACAACATATTTTACAGTCACGTAATTTGTTTAGGTACTAAAATATTGCCAGCAACGGATTTGAATTTTACATCGTTTTACAGTCACGTAATTTGTTTAGGTACTAAAATGTTCTCTGTTTTCCTGCACCATGCCATACCGTTTTACAGTCACGTAATTTGTTTAGGTACTAAAATGCATTAAGGGAATCCTGCAGGGCCTGTTTTGTTTTACAGTCACGTAATTTGTTTAGGTACTAAAATTCAGCTTGGGAATCATGGCTCTGCACCATTGTTTTACAGTCACGTAATTTGTTTAGGTACTAAAATAACTGTTCGGTATGGTATAATTGCCAAACTGTTTTACAGTCACGTAATTTGTTTAGGTACTAAAATCACTGCAACCTGGGAAATATATATTAGGGTGTTTTACAGTCACGTAATTTGTTTAGGTACTAAAATCCTTTCCCTATATGGATTTCTTCAATCTCAGTTTTACAGTCACGTAATTTGTTTAGGTACTAAAATTACTATTTGCCATGCCTTAGAGTTGTAAAAGTTTTACAGTCACGTAATTTGTTTAGGTACTAAAATATTAAGGGTTTAAAATACAGTATATATAAGTTTTACAGTCACGTAATTTGTTTAGGTACTAAAATACGTTTGCAGCTCGGCTTTTGTCTTCCTTGGTTTTACAGTCACGTAATTTGTTTAGGTACTAAAATATCAAATTTAGCACTCCCTACTTTTGTATACCATCATTTTCAGATTCATTATATCATTTTTCAAGCTTTTAAAAAAGCCATTTCAGGCATTTTTTCCTCATCTTTCCACCTATCATTCAGCATCAATGTTTGATTAATCAGCTTACATATAACGTTTTCTTCCACCGTATATAAATATCCACCCTGTCCTATCTTTTGAATGATCTTCTGCAAATCAGTCTGCAATTGTTCTTCCGATATTTTCTTATTGCATGGATAATTATTCTCCACGTATGTTTCTATATCCTCAAATTCCGGCATCTGAAAATCCACTTCTCCAAGTACCGTGATCCCCGAACACAATTTTCTGTCACAGCACACATATCCTTCCAGACTTGTTGACAAAACAAAATATATATCGTATTTTTCGCCAATTTGTATCATTCTCTCCAAAATCTCATCATACTCTTTTGGCAAAATTAAATGGTCAATATTCTCTACTATGATCAACATTTTTCTTGGATTTAATCCCATTACACTTTCAACCAGATTCAAAAAAATTGTCAACAAATCAAAATTATTTTTATCCTCCAACGACGTTTGTTCATTTCCAACAACGCTCGATTTTTGAACCATCTCCCATACATCCGATTCCGCATAGGTTAATTCAATATCTCCTAAATGATTCAAATCTTTATTTATCATCTGAAACATTTCTTCCAATTCTCCATGAATGGTGCGCAAATGCAACTGCCAGTCAAATTCCTGCATGAGTCCCCTGACATATTCCACCATCAAACTTTGCTTCGACCATTTTATCCACATCAACAGATCTACTACCCCGCTTACTGATAAAACCGTAAAAAATTTTCTACCAACTAATTCATCATCTATTTTAACATTGTTTCTCCACTTATTCCGTTCTTCGGAATACTTATATGCACTAAAATATCTTCTTATGGATTCCAAAATATATGATTTCTTCGGAATGTTCTGACCGCATAACTGTGTGATAGGTTTCAACTCAAATGTATATTTCTTTTCATATTCTGTTACATCAATTTTCATAATATAATCAGCCTCTCTGTTCCAAGCACTGTCTCAGCTATTGACGGGCTTCCAACCAGCAACTTCATATCTGAATATTGCTTTTCTGTAACACACAGCAATCTAACATTTCCTTCCCTTGGTATAAATTTCTTTATCCGATTCTCCAACCGATTTGCATATTCCCTGCTTGGACACACTCTCACATATACCGAATACTGCATCATAACAAATCCTTCTTGCATCAGATTTTTTCGAAATATACGGTATGCTCTTCTTTCTTCCTCTGTTTCAACCGGTAAATCAAACATACACAACATTCTCATAATTTTATAATCCATCCAGTTCTTCTCCAACAAATTCATCTATATCCGGGAACACAATATTCTCACATCGCTCCATGATGAAAGAAGCATATTGCTCCACATAATTTTCTATCATATTACATACAAACATCTTTTTATTTCTATACAATATTTTCATATTCAAAACATTTACCAACTGTCGTCTATGCTCTGCCGTAAAATACGGTTCATTTTTCATAACTTCATATGCAACAATATCTATAAGTGGACGCAGAGGTTCCATTAAATCATCCACAAGATTAAATCGGTTATATTCATTTTTATGATGAATACCAATCTGCGTGTTTAATCCATATCCCACACATACTCTTGCAATATATCCACGCAACACGGCATATCCGTAATCCAGCCCACTGTTCAATAAAATATCTTCATTGCCTCTTGAAAAAGAAGTTCCCATCAAAAGATTAAAATACACTTTTGCTGCATGTGCTTCTCTATTGCTTTTATCCCCATTCATGATTCCGGTTGAAAATTCTTCAATCATCCTGGTTCCTTCCAAATCATTTGTCAATCTGAAATATGCTTTGGATTGATTTTGAATTTTCACTGTTACAATATTTCTCCACAACTGTTCATAATATTCTTTGCTTTTTTCTATCTGATAGCCGATTACTTTTGACGCTCTGCTATGATTATCATAAGAACTATAATAGCCCGTTGGTAAATGCTTCTGATTGCATATCATTAACCCGATTCCCTGCTCCGACAACTGGCACAAAAGCCTTGCTGAAAGCATAGATGAAAGATTGTCCATAACGATCATGGAAATATCATCTAATGGTATCCATAGATCCTCCCCTTCTTTTGTAACAATCAGATTATTTAATTTCACTTTTATTGTTACTTCATTCTCAATCAATACCACCCTGAATGCCATATTTTCCCCCATAAGTAAAAAAAGAAGCACCCATCGGTGCTTCTGATTTCGGCATAAAGCCTTGTTTTAGTAGGTCTAAACAAATTACGTGACTGTAAAAAATTTGTTCTCTACGTATTTTATTATATTTCAACAAATATATTTTGTCAATCATATTATCACTTGTATTTCCATGATCTTCCATACGTAATTCTTCAAGGTCAACGAATTAACCTTGTTGCTTTAAATCCAGTAAAAATTCCGATGCAATAAATTTAGGGAGAAATAAACAAAAAACTTACTACGAAATCGTAGCAAGTTCTTCCTAGTGAGACACGGGGGATTCGAACCCCCGACAACTTGATTAAAAGTCAAGTGCTCTACCGACTGAG
>ERZ772831.2743-NODE-2743-length-13891-cov-5.066999_pt1 | contig 13891 bp, 15 predicted proteins | sample MGYA00580858_ERZ772831 | MGnify/ENA primary metagenome ERZ772831 (study PRJEB29015, sample SAMEA2737694) | human gut metagenome | biome: human gut; feature: human-associated habitat; material: faeces | place: China | collected 2012 ... | reverse complement strand
GTCCTTAAGAACTTTCTTAGAAACAGCAGAATCGATATGAGAACGTGCAAAGCGAGTACAAACGGCTGTGTGGTCTGAATTATCACAGTGGGTTCAAAGCTGGCACTCATGCAAAGTGGCAGGCGATTCAGGTGCTTCGGATTCTAAAAAATGAAATCTACACTGGAACGATGGTACAGGGCAGGCGGCAGAAGATCAATTACAAAATCAAGAAGATTCGGGATGTGGAAGAATCCGGTTGGATCAGAGTTCCCAATATGCACGAAGCAATCATTCAGCAAAAGCTGTTCGATACTGTGCAGGAAGTCTTGAAGTTGGACACCTGTGCATCGAAAGGACAGCAGACTGTCAATCTCTTTTCGGGCATCGTTCGCTGCGGTGGTTGTGGGCAGAACATGGTGCGGCGCACGGTGTCGAAAAATGGAAAGAAATATATTTATCTGCACTGCGTCACAAACCACAATGGTTTAGGCTGCTCCTCACATCTTATCAGCGAAAGTAAGCTGGCCGAAGTGGTGCTGGCCGCATTGCAGGGGAAAGTCCAGCAGATCAGTGGACTGGAACATCGACTGGATGAAATCAATGAGATTCCCAAGAATGAACGCAGACTGAAATCTGTGGAAGAGCATCTGAAGATGCTGGAGCAGGAAGAACAGAAATACCAGACCTTGCGCCGCCAGCTTTATGAAGATATGAGCAGCGGTATTGTCAACAAGGAAGAGTATAAGGAATTCAGCCATTCCTTTAATGAAAAGGTTGAAACCATCCGCAAGGCCAAAGCAGAAATGAACCGCCAGAGGGATTGCCTGAACAATCTGGATGTGGAACATCTGCCATGGATCGAAGATTTCAAGTCCTACCAAAACCTGACAAGTCTGAACCGCCGCGTTCTGGTGGAACTGGTAGAGAGCATCACCGTCTATGATAAGGAACATATTCATATTCAGTATCGGTTCGATCAGGAAATTCGCAATGTGCTGGAATATTGCAGTAGTGTTCCGGCAGCAGAAACGGAGGAAAGTGCAGTATGAAGTGTGTAAGCTATACCCGGACACTTCCTTGGAAGAACCATCAAGGTGAACTGGCGATTGCCGAGCAGAATCAGCGTATTGCGGCATATCTGGCGGAACATAAAGAACTAGATTTGCTGAAAAAGTATTCTGACCGCAAGAACGATGAAAAGGCGCGTACCGCGTTTGACCAAATGACCGATGATGGCGTAGAGCGAAAATTTGATTGCATTATTGTGGAATCCATGTACTACTGCGGGCCGGATTTCCCGGCGGCACGACAGGCAATCAAGGAAACGCTCTATGCGACGGGCATCGACCTGATCGTGCTGGATGAGGGCTTGGACACCAGAACAGCCAGCCGAAAAGAAGTCGAGGACTATTTTGAAGCAAAACGCTGTGAGATGCACGCAGAAATCATGTTTGCGTGGAGAAGGAAACAAGGCGCAGGATTCCGGTTGACAAGTTCTGTTCCATTTGGCTATATCCGCAGGAATGGCGAAAGCAACATGATAAAGGATGAAGAAGTTGCTCCTTATTTAAGCGAGGCTTTTTCCAGATATGCGTCCGGTCAGAAAATGCGTGACATTGCAAAGTGGTTAAATGAGCAGGGTGTTGAACCCCCAATGAGACACAAAAAGAGAATTTTGGGAAAGTCTTATGATGCAGAATCCGACCAGTGGACAACCGATATGCTGCGTTGCTTGTTCCGAAATCCGACTTATACAGGTGCGGCGGCAAATGGAAGTCGCCAGATCATTGCAGAAAACTGCCACGAACCATACATAACCAAAGAACAGTTCTATGCTTTCCCTTGCAATATGAGGGAGGGGGAGAACAAAATCTCCATTCGGAAAAGCTACAAAAAACCGAACCCGCTGGCAAAACACATTGTCTGCACTTGCGGCCACGCACTCTGCTGGCACAAGGATAAGAGAACAGGGGAAGAACTTTTCTATTGCCGTTACTGCCGCGCACCCAAGGAAAACGGAAAGAATCTGAAAGTCCCGGCAGCTACCATTTATAAAAAGGTGATGGATGCTCTGGAACTGGAACATCTGGAAGAAGAAAAGCTAGCTGCAGCGATTCAGCAGGGAGCAGGCAAGAAAGCAATCGAGGTAGTCCGAGCTGAAAAGTCGTTGCAGATGAAGTCCATTCTGGCTGAACTGAATATGGAACAGTTTCGCCGTGTGCCGCTGTATGAGAGTTATATAGCCGATGAAATCACCGAAGAACAATATCGTGCCGAACTGCTGGACTACGAAGAAGCACATCGGAAATTGAATGAACAGCTTACAGCAATTATGGAAGATACGCTGGTATGGGAACGGGCGTTGAGCCTGCGCAATCCATGGATTCAGCAGATGGCACAGTATAAGACCCCGGAGGAACTTGACCGTAATTTTGTCAAAAAGTACATCGAGCAAGTCACGGTTACATTACTGGACGATGGACAGGTAGAAATCAGCCTGACCATGAAAACGGATGAATGGAAACAGATGCTTAGTCGGATAGAAGTGGAGGGTACAGACAGTGGCACGAAAGAGTAGAAAAAATCTCCCGCAGCCGGAACAGGCGGCAGCTTCTGTGCTGCTCCCGGAACTGGAAGAAGCAAAAATGCCTGCGGCAATCTATGGGCGGCTTTCTGTTGAGGATGAAGAAACAGAAGAGAGCATGGAAACGCAGATCGCACTGGTGCAGGATTATATCAACCGCAACAGTGAACTGAGTTATGTGGACACCTACTTCGACAATGGTTTTACGGGAACAAATTTCAAACGACCTGCATTTACCCGCCTGATGAACGATGTACGGCAAAAGAAAATCAAGTGCATCGTGGTGAAAGACCTCTCACGCTTTGGCCGCAACTATCTGGAAGCAGGATACTATATCGAAACGGTGTTCCCATTTTTGGGGATTCGATTGATTGCTGTTACAGATAATTTTGACAGTACACGCAAAGAGGATATGGAAAGTCTGGCTCTCCCGATTCGGAATATGGTCAACGCAATGTACGCGAAAGACATATCCAAAAAGATATGGACTTCCTTGCAGCGCAAAAAAGAAGCAGGCTATGCTGTCGGAAACGATGCTCCGTATGGCTATATTCGGAACTCCGTGACAAAGCGAAATGAAATTGACCCGGAAGCTGCATTTTATGTGCAGTTGATTTTCCAGTGGGAACTGATGGGTGTGCCAATTTTTGAAATTGCTCGACGAATGACATTGCTGCAGGTTCCGACTCCACGGGAGTGGCATAGAAAAATTGTTGAGGAGAAAGAAGTGCTTACCTGTAAAAAGTGGGGCGTAACCACGATTCGGCACATTCTGGAAAATCAAACCTATGTGGGAGATACCATCAACAATAAAAGTACACAGAAGTTATTCGCAGGACAGGACAAGCGCGACCTTCCGAAAGAACAGTGGTATGTAGCAAAGGACACACATCCGGCTATCATCGCAAGGGATGATTTTGAAAAGGTGCAAAAAATCTTGGACAAGAATCGAGCGGTATTCCACACCGTAAGAGCAAAGTCGGAGCAGATTCGGACAGAATATCAGAATGACCTTGCAGGAATGGTGTTTTGCGCAGACTGCGGCAGACCGATGGAGTTTGAACGACTGCCGCATGGAGCGGAAGAAAGTAAAAAGGTCTGCTATTACATCTGCAAGGCAAGGCAGGCTGACGATAAGTGCATCGGCCATCAGATTCCGGAAAAACTGCTGAAAGCCCTGATAATGGATCAGCTGCATTTGTTCATTGTCCAGCTGAGCGATAAACGGAAGGTGCTGGAAGAATTGCAGAAAATCGAGGATGTGCAGAATCCCGTTTACCGGGCAAAGGGTGAAATTATGAGCCTGACCGATAAAGTCAGCCAGATGGCCAAGAAGCGGGAACAGCTTTATGCGGACTATGTGGCTGGTGTGGTGGATTCCGAAGATTACCAGCTGATTCGGGAAGATTATTCCAGACAGTATGATGGTCTACGGGCTGCGCTGCAGGAAGCAGAAAACAAAAAAGCGGAAGTAGAACGGCAGATCGAAGAATACCTGAATATGACTTCTCATTTGGAAGAACATCTGGACAACTTTGAATTTGACATTCAGTTGGTAAAATCCCTTGTGCAGAAAATCGAAGTGAGTGCGGACAAGCGGATTCGGATTGTTTTCGGATTTCAGGATGTGTTTACAGAACTTGGAAAGGAGAGTGCAGAAACATGATTGCAGCGTATCAGCGCATTTCAAGGGCTGATGGCGACTTGGGCAAAGATGGCAAGGATAAGAGCAACAGCATTGAAAACCAGAAAGAACTGATCCTGCGGTATATCTCCTGCAAAGAAAGCCTGCAAAATGTGCCTGTGATGGATTTTGTAGATGACGGCTACACAGGCAGCAATTTTGACAGACCTGGATTCCAGCAGATGATGGACGGTGTGCGCAACGGCAAGATTGATACCATCATCGTGAAAGACCTTTCCCGTTTTGGCCGTGATTATATCGGTGTGGGCGAATACATGGAGCAGATTTTCCCTCTGCTGGGTGTCCGGCTCATTGCCATCAACGATAACTATGACAGCAATAACTATAAAGGTACAACGCTGGGGATGGATGTGGTCGTCAGTAATCTCGTGAACACGATGTACTGCCGGGATGCAGGAAAGAAACTGCGGACTGCAAATCAGGTCAAGTGGCGTAAAGGCATCACAACTGCATCTGCTGCACCGTTCGGCTATCAGTTCGACCCGGACAAAAAGGGTGCATTTATCATCGACCCGCCAGCAGCAAAAATCGTGCGGCGTATGGCTGTTAAAATTGATGCTGGTGATGATAACCCTCCCGCTGATCCTTGCTGTATGGCTGGCAAAGTGGTTTGTGGCATTTCTGCATCATTGTTCGGCATGGATTTTCTATCTGCTGGGCAGTGTGCTACTGGCAACGGCGATTCTTTCGTACCTCATACAGCAGTCGCAAGGGATGGAAGCACTTCAAATGCTGATCGGCGGATTTGTGATTTTTATGATACCGCAGGTGGTCGGCAGCGTGGTAGTACTTCTGGAACTGGCGGCAGTAATGCTTCGGCAGGTATGGTACATATAAGATGCCCGACCAGGATAGCCTGTCTTTGGAACTGCACGAAAAAACAACGCCCGTCTGGGTGAGGGGATTTGTGAATCTTCTCGACCAGGCGGGTGTTTCATTCTGCAGGAATGTGATAGTTATAGGTAGGTGGTGTCCTAACCAGACACTGAGTGGCTATGCGGAAAAGTGGTCTAAGGTACATACTGAGTTCCGACAATCAAAAACATAGGGTCGTATAAACCACAAACAGCACCCAGGAGAATTCGAGGGTGCGTCTGTAGCTTATGCGGGCCGTTTCAATTTTCGCTTTTATTACGAAAAAATGTTAAATTCCGAGACTGGCAAGTGTGGCCTTTAATTCTTTCACCATGCGGATAATGATTTCTTGCTCGGTTTGATTACAATCCAATAGAAGTCGGTGTAAGTCAGAACCAGAAGTGGAAAAAGAATAATCAAGACTGTCAACGAGTAAATCATCAACAGAAATATGTAGAACATTGGCGAGATCAATCAAGGTTGGCAAACTGGGAGTCTTAGTGCCACTTTCAAGGTAAGCAATATATTCACGACTACAGTTGGTCAAGGCTGCTAGCTTTTCTTGAGTTATATTGAACTTCAAACGATAAAAACAAATTCGTTTCCCCAAAGCAATACAATTAATGGACATACAAAACATTCCTTTCAAATGCCCACATAAGTTAATACTATTATTTTTGATTTTTAGCACTATAACAATAGAAAAAAGCCAAATGCATAGCTCAGAATTCGGTGGGTACACCTCTAGCAGTCGTGTATTCTGAGAGCGAAATGTAAACTACTGGTTTACATTTCGATGCACATGTAAACTGGTGGCTTACAGAAAAAAACATCTGACAAGCGTATAATAAAAGCATGAAATCAAACTGTGAAACTAAAGTGGGGAAAATGAAATGGAACGGCTGCTGACACTGTACAGCGAAGTTCAGTCAACAGATGTTCGGTGGTTGTGGTATCCGTTTATCGCAATCGGGAAAATCACACTGCTGCAGGGTGATCCCGGTGACGGAAAATCCACCATGATGATGAATCTGATTGCGGAACTTTCAACAGGAGGTAGGACCCCGGACGGATGCAAAATTAGTGCGCCACAAAAAGTGATTTATCAATGCTCCGAGGATGGGGTTTCTGACACGATAAAGCCCCGTCTGGAACGCTGTGGGGCAGACTGCAGAAAGATTGCTTTCATCAATGAAGAAGTTTATAACGGCCTTACATTGGACGATGAACGCATCCGTCAGGCAATCATTGAATTCCGGCCGCGATTGGTCGTGATCGACCCGATTCAGGCTTATCTTGGCAGTGATTCCGATTTACAGATCGCAGGCAGGGCACGAAAACTGATGCGCCGCCTTGGAATGTGGGCTGCTGGCTATGACTGTGCCATTGTTTTGATTGGTCACCTTAATAAAAAAGAAGGCTCCAAAGGGCTGTACCGCAGCCTTGGCAGCATTGATGTTGTGGCAGCAGCACGAAGCGTCCTGCAGGTGGAGCGAGATACAGAGAATCCTGATATAAGAATTGTACATCAAATCAAAAACAGTCTTGCGCCTACGGCAGAAGACATCCGCTTTTCCATTTCCGCCGACAAGGGCTTTCAGTGGCTGGAATGCAGGCCGCAATCTTTTGAAAATCAGAAACCAGATAGAAAACCCGAATTTGAATCGGAACAGCAAAAAGCAGTCTATTGGATTAAGCATTTTCTTGAAAAAGGCGATATGAGCGCGAATGAAATTTATTGCCGTCTGGACAATGAGGGTGTCAGCAAACGAGTGGCACGGATGGTAAAAACAGAAATGGGAATCCACTGCTACCAGAAAAAGCGGAGATGGTATTGGAGTGTTCAGCCGGAAGAAGGTGCTGTGAATGGACCACAGGTATAAAGTTGGCGGCTATGTGAAACTTGCAAAATTGTGGGAGCGCTCTAAGGATGCAGCAGTAGCCTATCACAGTTCCTACTATGCTGAAAAGTTTAAAACTGATAGCGATAAAAAGCTGGTTGGTGTTTATATTGACATCACAGGGAATAAGGAAATTTATAAACGCCCGGAAATGGTGCATCTGCTCAAAGATTGCAAAAATGGTTCCATAAATCTGATTTTCTCGCAGACAAGGGCCTATCTTGCAGCAAATACCTGTGATTTCTGTTTTTTGCTGAAATATCTGTTTGACTTGCCGATGCGAGTGGATATTGTTACAGACGATGATGACCAGAGAATCGACACCATTCTTGACGTTGATAACCAGCGGCAGAGCCTGAAAGATTTGGCTGAAAAATATACATCGATCCGAAGGAAAGATTATCTTGAGTGGAGAATCCGACTGGAACATGAAATGACAAAGGCTGAAAAAAATGAACGTGGAAGGACAGTATAATCCAAAAGACGTAGAGTGTATTCCGGTAGAAAACCTTGAAGTGCTGCCGAGTGGGGCAGACTGGCAGAGCCGACATCTGGAATCTGAAAGGCGAAAAGCAGAGATTCGTGACAGAATCCATAAGCAGACAGAACAGGGGCAGAAAACGGCAAAAGATTACTTTCGTCCGGCGAAACCGACACCGTCGATTTACGACAGCGACCTGAAGCGTGTGGCGGTTTATGCCCGTGTCAGCACTTCCAGCGAAGAACAGATTTCTTCCATTGAAAACCAGACTCTATATTACACCAAAAAGATTGCAGAAACGGAAAACTGGAATTTGCAGGATATTTACAGCGATGAAGGAAAATCGGGTACTTCACTGCGGAAACGGGATGCGTTTAAGCGCATGATGCGAGATGCCAAAGACCAGAAGATGGACTTGATTATCTGTGCCAGCATTTCGCGGTTTGCGCGAAATTTTTCGGATTGTATGACGCAGATTGCAGCATTGAAAACCATGCACCCGGCACATCCCATTGGCGTGTACTTTGAAACTGAAAACATCTACACGCTGAATCCAAGCAGCCAATATAGTTTGGACATTCAAGCACTTCTGGCAGATTGGGAATCGGGCAACAAGAGTCGCCGGATGATCCTTTCGTATGACCAGCGTATTATGACAGGCCAGTACCCGGTGGCCGACCTGATGGGATATCGGCATACGAAGGATGGACGGTTGGTAATTGAGCCGGAAGAAGCAAAGACGGTGCGGTTTATTTTTCTGGCGTTTATCCAGGGCTATAACTACGATCAGATCGCGGCAGTGCTGACACAGAAAAAGCGCAGCACCCTGCGCGGTAGGCAGGAGTGGAACGGCATGATGGTGGCAAACATCATGAAAAATGAACGCCGCTGGGGTGATCTGGAAGCTAGGAAGAGCATTGTGGTAGATTACAAACTGGGCAAGGTCACGAAGAATAACGGCAATCGCTGCTCTGCCTATGTCCCGGAACATCACGAAGCGATTGTTTCCCCAGAAATCGCACGAGCTGCACATCTTGTGGCATCCAGCAGCAAAAAGTGCGGGGTGCAGGATATTGTGGTAATCCGGCAGGGAGCATTGAAAGGCTTTGTGGGCATCCATCCGAACTGGAGCGGCATCAATGCTGAAAGTATCCGCAGCCTTTGCCTGAGCACCTATCTGCCGGAAGAGGTGATGAAACTGAACGATATAGCAGAGATGAGGGCTGGGGCAACACTGGGAAAGGCACTTCAATCTGAATATATGACGGTTTCAGGTACTTGCTTTATCAACCAGAGTAGCCCGGTTATGACGATTTCTAAAAATGGAATCCGTTTCAGCAAGGCCTGCCATAGCCGGTTGGACGACTGCGAGTATGTGGAACTGCTCTATCATCCGATTCTGCAGGTCGTGATTTTGCGAAAGAGCAATCACGGCTTTTCAACAGCGATGCACTGGAAAGATGACAATGACGTTCATAGTGTTTTTTCAGCCAGAGCATTTTCTGGGCTTGTCTTTCAAACGTTGAACTGGAAAATGAATTACCGCTACCAGTGCCGTGGTATCTGCCGGGGTCAGGGAAATGCAAAATTTCTGATTTTTGAATTAGATGAGTCCCGGATTTTGACTGGGAGAAATCAGTATGAACAAGAAAATTGTTCGATGAATCTGAAATGCCGGTTATATCGGAGTAAATGGGTTCAGAGCATTACAGTTAATGATGTGATGGAATCTGGCCAAGTCGTAGAAAATCCCATGATTGGTGCAATTCCAAGCAAAAATGAAGTTCAACGTGAACTGGATGATCTTTTGATGTCGATGTAGGAGGAACTTATAGAATGGAAGAAAAAAGCAGGGCGCAGGAACTGAGCGTTCGGGAAATCTCCTTGATTCGTGAACTTGCACAGATACGGAAAGAACATAAAAGAGAACTGGAGTACGAAAAGTTCGATGGCTATGAACTTCCGCCGCGCACCCAGTTTTCCATGCTGAATAAACCTGCAGTGAGCATAAAATATGGTGTTATGAAATTTAATATGGCATGCATTCGGCTTTTTGAAGGAATCAGGTATGTCCTTCCGATTTTGCACCCTAATAAGAAGCGGCTTGCGTTGATTATGTGCCCGGAAGAGGACAGCGCGTCTGTTGAATGGGCACGACAGAAAGGCGAAAACTGGGTGAATAAGGATATTACATCATTGGAATTTGTAGAAAATATCTTCAGGCTCATGAACTGGAATCGGGAATGCCGTTATAAAGTGCTTGGACGAGTGGCTAATTCAGATCAGGGCCTTTGTATGTTGTTCGATCTGGAAGAAGCAATCATGTTCACACCGAAGCCACAGGAATATGCGGACCCGCTTACTGGCGAAATGAAGAAAAAACAGATGAAATTCTTCCCGGATACTTATAGGAATCGCATCGGAAAATCTTATAATGACTACATTGCAGATCATCAGATGAACATGTTTGAGGATTTTATTGGATATCAGGGGTCAGCAGTATTGGATGAGCCAGTACGGGAGGAAGATTCATTTTCAAAAGAGTCGATGTCCCAAGAAAGCGAAATCTCTGAAAATATATTACTGCCGGATTTAGCAAAACAGTCTGAAAGTATAGAACAGCAGAGCGGTGAGATTGCTGAGAGAGGAATGCCAACATGAGTTCTGAGCGAATTATGAATTTGCTGGTGACGATTCCGGCGGAAAGTCGGAGAATGAATGTGGGGAAAGATGTTATCCGTATTCTTGGAAGTCCGGCCTATATTTGCATTTTGCAGAGGAAAGATCGGCAGTCTATTGCAATTACGCCATGTGCTGCCGAACATCCAATGTCCTTTAAGGTCCCGGACAGGCTGCTGACCGACGGACAGTGCCGGATGAGGATCAATGGAGTACAGTTCGTCCAGGCGTTATTAGAGGCAAATGGTCTTGCTGCAGGGAAAGACTATCAGTTTAAGGGAAGGTATGAAGCTGAGAAAAACGCAGTTATCATATCGCTTGAAAAAGATGAACGGGAATGTTAGAAAAGACGGAAAAATCTGGAATACAGGTGTGGCACTATTGAAATATTTTGCTGGCCTGAATTCAAATCAGAATGGGCAATATGGACAAATCTATGCTGAAAAGTTTACATCTGCCTGCTTGATATGCAAGGTGTTTTATGGTAAGATGAAAGCACAATAGGGATAGTATATGCTCCTGTTGACCCTGCTGTAAGGAAGTGAATGCCGATGGAAAATCAGCTTGCTCATGCGATAACGCAGACGGAATACGATTTGAGTTATGATAAGGCTGCCAAGAAGCTGCTGGCCAACAAACAGATTCTGGCGCAGATTATGAAGAACTGCGTGAATGAGTACAGTGCCTGCTCCGTAGACGAAATTGCAGAGAAGTATATCGAAGGAACTCCAGAAGTGGGTACAGTTGGCGTTCATGTTGATGATACAAACAGACCCAAGAAAACTTCTGACGTAATTGCTGGTAGCAATAATGAGGATTCTACGCTGACTGAGGGAACCATCAATTATGATGTTCGGTTCGATGCAATCGCACCAGCATCAGAAGGTTCTGCTGAACAGAAAGATGTGATACGTCTTATTATCAATGTAGAAGCGCAGACCGCTTTTAATCCGGGGTACCCTTTGACGAAGCGTGCAATCTATTATTGCAGCAGAATGATCTCTGCACAGCACGGCCCGATATTCACGAACTCAGAGTATGGGAAAATCCGAAAAGTGTACTCTATCTGGGTTTGTACACATCCAACTAAAGAGTTTCAGAATACTCTGATTCGTTATTCCATTCGGCCAGAGCAGTTGATTGGAAATGCTGTTGAAAAATCAGAAAACTATGATTTGATGAGCGTTGTAACGATTTGTCTGGGAGAGTCGGGTACAGAAAACTATACAGGTATTGTGAAATTTATGGATGTGCTGCTCTCTTCATCCAGAGCAGCTACTGAGAAAAAGAAAATTCTTGAAGAAGAATTTGGCGTTGCAATGAACGAAGATCTGGAAAGAGAGGTGCTTGTTATGTGCAACCTTAGTCAGGGCGTAAAGGCCGAAGGCAGAGAAGAAGGCATTAGCATTGGTGAGATGCGGATGCTGGTGCAGCTTGTTCGAGACGGCGATTTAAAAATGGAACGTGCCGCTGAAAAGGCAAAAATGACAGTGGAGCAGTTTAAGAAAGTGATGGAAAACACTCCACTGCAGGCAGTCTAAGATAAAATCATATAGAGAAAACAGTTAAGCCCTACAAGGCTCAAATCGGTTCGGAACCGACTGAAAACCTTGTAGGGCTTATTTTTTTGCGATTTTTCAAATTTATTTGTGAAAAAAGTTGTCCAAGACTTGACATCGGGCGGAAAGGACTGTTTTCCGAAATATACGAAGCAGTTTCTAAACCATTATTACGGTATGAATGAATTTTTTAGAGGAGAGAGTCAGATGAAGAAAAAAGATGAAATAAAAGTGTGCTTGGTGGGTTCATCTGGCGGTCATTTGACCCACCTTTATATGTTAAAGCCTTTTTGGAAGGACAAAAATCGTTTTTGGGTGACCTTTGACAAAGAAGATAAAGTACTTTCTCGCCTAAAAGATGTACAACTTGACATCACGTCCATTTGGTCGTATAATACGTCCAAATGGACGTGACGAAGGGAGCCAATATTATGAGTGCCGGAATTTTAGATGGCTTTCAAACGATAATTCCAACAGCAGCAGCTGTCTTATCGGAAAAACGACAAATATTAAGGCTGACGCAACAAGAGGTTGCTGATCGCGCAAAAATAACATTACGTCAATATCAAAGGCTGGAATCTGGGGAAAGAAACATTTTGACTTCTTCTTTTGGCTTGGCGTGTCGAGTAATTGAAGCTCTTGATATGGATGTTTCTAAATTCTATCATGGTGACTATTACCTTGAAGAATTGAAAACTATTGAAGGCAAACGATTTGGTGACAGGGGAAAACATCAATTTAAATGACGGCATGATGTCGAAAAAAGAGCAATATGGACAAATCTATGCCGAAAAGTTTATATCTGTAAGCTTGATATGCAAAGCGTTTTATGGTAAGATGGAAGCACAATAGGGAGAGTATACACTCCCGTTGAACCTGTTGCTGGGAAGTGAATGCTGATGGAAAACCAGCTTGCTTATGCGATAACTCAGACGAAATATAATTTGAGTGATGATAAGGCTGCTAAAAACAGCTGGTCACTAAAACTATATCGAATAAGCAGATAGGCTATACGAGGCTCAATTAGTTGAAAACCGATAACATAAGAATCCTAATAAGCAGTGGGGCATCTCTATGAATGAGCAATTGCTGAAAATGAATGGCTTATCGGTGGGAATTTTAGATGCACTATCATTTGAGTCGCATTTGGGAATTCCGTTGAAGAAGAACTTGCATTATTTTGATAAGGATTTGTTAATTGCTGAACTGATTTCGATGACTGAGTGGTTGGATGAACAGGAAATCCTTTCTAATATTGCGCTAGACTACAGGGTTAAGAGCTTGGATTCTATACTTTTGAAGTATGATCGTTACTATCCGAATCATCAGACACGAAAAGTGTTTAATGATATTCTGGGCTTCCGGGCTTTTTGTGATAGCTACGATCAAATATTAGAAGAAGAGTTTTCACCGTTCCGGATTGCTGATATGGCAAAAGGAAAGGCAGTGGATGATGGTTACAGGGGTGTCCATGTGTACTATCAGAAAAGTGGAAGACATTACCCCATAGAAATCCAATTTAATACGTTGTTTGATAGGCAATTAAATAACTGGCTTCACGATTATCTGTACAAAAAGAATTATCCCGTGGAAACAGGGGAGATAATGCGTGAAAAGTATGAAAATGGATTGATTCGGAATGAACATGAATTTAAGGAGGTGCTGAATAATGTGCTATTTGGTAGCAAAAGATCGTAATGCACATGGTTGTTTTGCTCTAAAAACGACGCATGGGAAGCATCTGGTGGAATTAAAAAGAGAATTGAACAGAGAGGTTGGATATAAGGGAGTACAGCTTGTAACAATCAGCAGGCCAACAGCGTATGGTGAGTATGCGCCTTACCACTTTGTGGATGGGGAATGTATGACCGCATTTGCGGAATGTTCTGCCGGAAAACACGGTAAAGCTGCGGCTTTCGGTCAAAATACACACATTTCCGTGCATCAGCGGCAAATGTTTGTTAAACTATTATCTATCTTGCGACCTTGCAATGTGCACGGTTTTTGTTTATAATAGTAGAGTAACGGGGCAAGATCCCCCGAATGCGAGCGAAACTCTAGTTCAGAAATTAAAACTTGAGAGGAGTTTATTACCATGGGTTTAGGTAAGAAGACGATCGACGATCAGAACTACTGCGGCAAGAA
>ERZ772831.2738-NODE-2738-length-13917-cov-16.238566_pt1 | contig 13917 bp, 8 predicted proteins | sample MGYA00580858_ERZ772831 | MGnify/ENA primary metagenome ERZ772831 (study PRJEB29015, sample SAMEA2737694) | human gut metagenome | biome: human gut; feature: human-associated habitat; material: faeces | place: China | collected 2012 ... | reverse complement strand
TGGCAGAGTGGTCGATTGCGGCGGTCTTGAAAACCGTTGTACTGCGAGGTACCCGGGGTTCGAATCCCTGTCTCTCCGCTAGGCTGATAAAGTTAAGTCCTGTAAAACTAAGGTTTTACGGGACTTTTTTTATGTCAATTTAAAAACCGATTCGATAGATCTGAAGTCTAAATATATTGTGGTATTTATTTGTTTAAGATTTATTCTTGCAGAAACAGATACTTTCTTTTTTCTATGTGTAATAAACTGTAATGATATCGTTACAGGTTTTGTTTGAAGCAGACTGTAGATTTAGGATTATTCTATCTTTGAGTTTTGTGTTTTTTATATTCCGTTTAAAAAAGTTTCTACTTTTGTGTAGTTTTTGTGATACTCCAGGCGTCTAATGGTCAAAAAATAAATTCATACGATATGGAAATATTGGATACTGCATTTGCGCAAATGGTGAAAGAGCATAAAAGTACCATTTATACAGTGTGTTTTATGTTCTCGAAAGATTCCGATGAAGTGAGTGATCTCTTTCAGGAAGTACTTATCAATCTTTGGAAAGGATATGATTCTTTTAAGAATCTCAGTAACATCAATACCTGGATTTGGAAAGTGAGTTTTAATACATGTATTTCATGTGAGCGGAAAAAGAAAAGGCGGGCCGCTGTTCCTCTGACCATGGATATCAACCTTTTTGAAGATAAGGATGAAAATTCCCGACAGATTCGTTTGCTCTACGACCGTATCCACCGGTTGAGTCCCTTCGATCGTGCTATCGTTTTATTATGGCTGGAAAATATGAGTTACGAAGAAATTGGAGCTATTGTCGGAATTTCCACCAAGAACGTATCTGTACGTTTGTATCGTATTAAGGAAGAATTGAAAAAAATGTCGAACCATTAAAATGTACTGTCATGGAAAATTATGCAGATAGATGTGAGTTAGACGAGATGAAGCAACAGATTCAGTTGCTGAAGGATAAGCTGGCTAAAGAAATCATTGTTAGTGAAAAGTTAATTAGACATTCTACCCAAGATAAGGTGTCCTATATCAACCGGAAGAAGAAGTTCATGTATTTTTTTATAGTCTTTGCACTTGTTTATTGTAATGTATTTTTCTTGCTGATGGGATATTCATGGATTTTTTGTGCTGTTACTTCTGTCTTTTTAATTATTGCCGGATGTTACCAGCGATATAGTCATAAGGGAGTAGGTATAGATTGCATATCAGAAGGTAATTTGCTGGATATCAGTAAGGCATTGCTTCGCATGAACCAACTGAATTTAAGATGGCTTTATTTCGGCATTCCGTTTGCTTTATGCTGGATTGTTTGGTTTATGTTTGAAAGTTATCCGAAAGTAGGAGGTGAAATGATATGTTACGGAGGAAGTGTTGGTTTTGTTTTGGGAGCTGCCGGAGGTATTTTACACTGTATTCGTGTTCGTCATAAAGCCAAAGAAGCTATTCATGATATTGAAGAATATACTAAGGATAATTGAGTAACTGCTTATCTTGATTATTTTTCGGATTACTGAATGTTGTTTTCCCCAGTTGGATTGTGTTCCGGCTGGGGAAAATTTTTACTTTCACCTTTTCTTGCCTAGTCCCATATGTAATTGAATGCCCACAGAAACGCTGAGATCGTTTGACCATGAACGGGATTTTACGGTTTCTGTTACAGATGGCAGATCGGGTTCTGTTACGGTATAGGTTGTATTACAGGACTGTAACGGACAGCGATAGCTGACGTCTAGAATTATACTGCACAGATTGGAAGTACGGTATCCTGCTGATATTCCGGGATTGAGGTATGTGGATGAACGGCTTATTTCAAGTTTATATGTTGTATCTTCAATGGTTTGAGTTTTTTCAGAGCCTCCGGCACTCATGCGTCCTATACCGACTCTTGGCATCAACTGCCATCTTCCTATTTCTTCCATGTAGCCGATACCTATACTTGCAGAAGGTTTTATTCTGCTTAATCCGGGAAGTAATTTATCGCCTATGGTTTGAGCGATGTTGCTCCATACATCATCTGTTTGAATTTTGAAGAAGCTTAATCCTATATCCAGATAGGCGTTCCAGTGGCGTGCGAATCCTACAGCTATCCGCCAGTCGAACTGGGTAGCAACATCTGCGCGTGACCCGAAATATTCAATATGTTCACTTCCTCCGGTATTGAAATTAGGACCTATTGAAAACGACATGATAAATGGGGAGCGAGAGGATAGGGAGGAAGCTTTGTCTTGTGCAGCTACCGGTAATGTGCCGATGATGAAAAGAATGATCGCTGCAAACTTGTGTTTCTTCATAAGCTTGGCTATAGGTTTCTATAAATAAAATAATCTTTGGTTTCTTCTGATTTCCTGAATTCTGTAGTTACAAATATAATTATAATTGGATATTTTTATTTATTCTCCTGCTGATATTTTATGTAGGTACAAGAAACAGAAGTAAAGTAGTTTGATATGATTAATTCAATGTCTAAATTAAAGTATATGATGGGATAAGAAGGAATGAGCAGAGACTCTAAAAATAAAAAGATGCAGATCTTTTATTAAAAAGAACAGCATCTTTTGTCTGATTTATCTTGATGTTTTTTTTAAAATTGTACAAAAAATCCCTCGCCTTTTCCGTTAAGTTTTTTTAACTAATACGTATAGGCGAGGGGAACTTTAAAACTTATTGATTTTCAAATGAATACTTTCTGGAAAATTATTTATTTGGTGTGTCCCAGATTTTGGTTTCGCTGCATTGAATATCTGTCCATTGGTTGCCACATTTCAGTTTGAAATCACCTTTTTCCAGACGCCATTTACCGTCGTAACCAACAAATGCCAGATCACTGCCTTTCAGTTGCATGGTTACGGTTTTGGTTTCACCCGGATTGAGTTCGATTTTTTCGAAATTACGCAAACGGATGTTGTCGGGAGTGCTGCTTGCCACCAAATCTTTTGAATAAAGCAGTACGCTTTCTTTTCCGGCAACTTTTCCTGTATTGGTAACATCAACGCTGACTGTCAGCACGTCATCGGCTGTAAAAGAAGTCTTGTCGACTTTCAGATTTGAGTAGCTGTAAGTTGTGTAACTCAGACCGAATCCGAATTCCCATTGTACATCCATTACCGAGTCGTAGTTGTAATTTCCGCCCATCTGTCCCATGTTTTCGCAAGGCTTATAGTCGTAGTTTGCCAATGCGTTGATATATTTAGGATAGGTGAAAGGCATCTTTCCGCTGAAGTTGGCATCACCGGCTAGCAGGTTAGCAAGGGCATCGCCACCATAATTGCCCGGAAGCATCACGTTGATTACGGCTTTTGCCAGTGGAACAATGTCGTTGATGATACGCGGACGACCTTGATTCAATATCAGAATGACAGGCTTTCCGGTTGCAGCAAGGGCTTTTACCAGATTACGTTGGTTTTCCGACATGGTCAGGTTGGTCAGATTACCCGGAGTTTCGCAGTAAGAGTTTTCTCCGATGCAGGCAATAATCACATCGGCACGACTGGCTGCGGCAACTGATTTTTCGATTTCCGGCTGGTTTTCTTCCCACCAGTTATCGTTTTTATAAGGAGCGTAAGTCACGCCCGGTTCGTAGATGATGTTCTCCTTACCATACTTGTTGCATAGAGATTCGTAGATTGTGTTGTAAGCACCGGCACATTGGTCAGCTAGATGTCCTTGCCAGCTGTACGACCATCCTCCGTTCAGGCAGCGCATGGAGTTGGCATTTGGACCGGCAAGCAGGATTTTTGTTCCTTTGGCAAGTGGCAGGATATTGCCTTCATTCTTCAACAGTACTTCTGATTCTTCGGCGGCCTGTAAAGCAACACGGGCAAACTCTTCAGAACCGAATTTGTTGTATTTCTTGATATCCCAATATGGATTTTCGAACAGTCCCAGACGGTACTTCAGACGTAATACGCGGGCTACGGCATCGTCGATGCGGCTCATGGGGACTTCACCTTCTTGTACCAGTTCTTTCAAGTAGTCGCAGAAGCTTACTTCGTAGGGAACCATCGACATGTCGATTCCGGCATTGATGGCAATCTTGACAGCTTCTTTCTTGGTTGCTGCAATATGGTCGCGTGTACACAGATTGTTGATATCTGCCCAGTCGGTTACAATCATACCGTCCCAGTTCAAATCTTCCTTCAGCCATTCGGTCAGCAATTCACGGTTAGCATGGAAAGGTATGCCATTGTCTACACCTGAGTTAACCATTACACTCAGTGCTCCCTGACGGATAGCTGCAAGGAACGGGGCGAAGTGCTTTTCGCGCATATCACTGCGTGAGATAGAAGAAGGTGTACGGTCCTTACCCGAAACAGGAACACCATATCCCATGTAATGTTTCATGCAGGCTGCCACATTATATTCGCCGATATGATTCGGATCACTTCCCTGAAAACCTCTGACAGAAGCCTTACCCATTTCAGCGTTTACGTAACAGTCTTCTCCGTAGTTCTCCCACATACGCGACCAGCGTGGATCACGTCCCAAATCGACTACCGGAGCATAAGTCCAGGGGATACAGCCGGCTTTAGTTTCGTATGCCGAAATGGCTGCTGCCTTTTCTGTCAGTTCACGATTGAAAGCTGCTCCCATATTGATGCCTTGCGGGAACATGGTTCCATCGAGTGTATAGGTAGTTCCGTGAATCTGGTCGACACCATAGATACAAGGTATGCCGATTTCCTTCATGGACAAATCCTGAATCTGTTTGATTGCTTCAGCCCATTTTTCCTTTTTCTGTGCGACACTCAGTGGAACATTCAACAATGAACCTACCTTATATTTACCAATTACAGTGTCGAGCATGGCAGGATTCAGTGTAAATCCGTTTTTCTTGCTAGCTTCGAAGTCACTCACTACGTCGATGGTGATTTCACACATCTGGCCGATTTTTTCTTCGAGTGTCATTTTCTTCAGCCATTTCTGAATATGTGCCTCGATAACCGGATCGGAAGGAATAGCCGGAGCTGGTTTTTGTCCTCCTGCTGTCAGGCAGACACCAGTACATAACACAGATGCCAGTGCCAGTTTCTTGAAGTTTTTCATGGTCAATTATTTTTTAGTTGTTATAGTTTGTTTATCAGTTATTCGAATATGAACGTAATACATTCTCCTTGTTTTACAGTGAACGGGATGAAAGAGTCTGTGCGACAGGCTGTATCGTTGAGGAGTACTTTTTTGACTCCTTTGGGCCATTTCATCTTCAGATTGTTCTGCCATCCTCCGGTGATGGTTGCCTGTACTGGCTTTCCATCTTTCCATACAAGATCGACTGTGGCGCCTCCTCTTACTTTTAGTCCGTAAAAACTTCCGTCTTTCCAGGATTCAGGCAGGGCGGGAAGCAGGTGGATGAAGCCATCCTGACTTTGCAACAGCATTTCGCTGATACCTGAAGTTCCCCCCCAGTTGCCATCCATTTGAAAGGGTGGGTGTGAGCAAAAGAGATTAGGGAATGTTCCACTTCCGTGTTGTGTGGGGTTCTGAGCCGTATATGCCGGGTAAAGCAGGCTGCGGAACAGCTTATATGCGCGGTTGCCGTCTCCCAGTCGTGCCCAGAAGTTGATTTTCCATGCACGGCTCCATCCTGTACCTTCGTCCCCTCGTCGGTTTAAGGTTTTCCGGCAAGCTTCTGCCAGCTCGGGAGTTTTAAGAACCGAAATCTGATTTCCCGGATGCAGACCATACAGGTGAGATACATGACGGTGATGAATATCCGTTTCTTCGTAATCTTCCAGCCATTCCATCAGGTATCCTTTCTTGCTTATCTGGTGAGGTGGCAATAACCCGATGGCCTCTTGCAAAGCTTCGGCATAAGCAGTATCTGTATGCAGAATATGTGAAGCTTCTATCACGTTGGTGTAAAGTTCACGTACCAGTTGGATATCCATTGTCGGACCCATACATACACTGATAGGCGTACGGTCTTTTCCCGGTAGATAAAAAGCATTTTCGGGTGAAGAAGTGGGAGCTGTAACGAGCCATCCGTGTTTGGGCTCGCGTACCATGGTAGAGTAGAAAAACTCTGAAGCTCCTTTCATAATCGGGTAAATATCTGCCAGATAGTTCCGGTCGCCACTGAAAAGATAATGTTCCCACAAGTGTGCGCAAAGCCATGCTCCTCCGGTATTCGTTGCTCCCCATGACGGGTGTTCTCCGGGAGCGGTATAGTTCCATACATTGGTCATCATGTGGAGTACCCAGCCTTTTGCTTGCGGACCGTAAAAGGCTTTTGCACTTTCTTCTCCACTGGGAACCAGGCGTTTCACTAAGTCAACCAGTGGTAGATATAGTTCCGATAGATTAGCTTGTTCTACCGGCCAGTGGTTCATTTGTACATTGATGTTCGTATGATAGTCGCCATTCCAGGGAGTTCCCGGCTCGTTAGCCCAAAGTCCTTGCAAGTTGGGAGGCAGGCTTCCCGGACGTGTACTGCTTATCAGCAAATAACGTCCGTAATTATAGTAAAGAGCTGCCAGCGAAGGATCGTCCTGCTGCTGGAATCTTTCAATTCTCTGATCGGTAGTCAGATGTGAAACGGCTTCATTTTCGGGCAGACGGATTCCTGCACGGTTGAACAGAGCCTGGTAACTTAGGATTGCTTCCGATACAGTTTCGCAGAGATTGCTTTTCAATGCATCGTTGAGTATTCGGTCTGCTTCCGTTTCATAAATTTCTCCTGCCAGAAAGGAGGTCTTTGCCGATACTACAATCCATGCTTCGTCCGCATTTTGTACAGTGATAGACTGTTCGTCAGTCGACTGGTTTGTCTGCCTGCCCTTGCATGTTATTCCGGCAATGGCAGCATAACGGACATCCGTTTGCGAAGAACCACTGTCCAGACTGCCGTACAGTTCCAGTTTTCCTTCAGCCAGTTTGCGTACGCTTCCTCTTTCCGGACGGCTCAAATTCATTTTGAAATTGATGGAACCAGGAACGTTTGCTTTCAGGTGTATCAGCATGACATCTTTATCACGTGAAACGACGTATTCGCGCACATAATTTACATTCCCGCGGGAGAAAGTTGTGTATGCGATTCCCTTACTTAAATCCAGCCAGCGGTGGTAATCAGCAGGAACATCCTTTTCATGTACTCCGTACTGATGCTCCAAAAATAAATCGCCCAACATCTGAAAGGCTCCATACGTTCCTCCTTTTTCCGGTTTCTTAGGAACAAAGCTGGTATACATCAGTTCTTGTGCTTCTTTGTTCTTTCCTTCGAACAACAGCCGACGTATTTCGGGCAGGCTTTTGGAAGCGTCGGGATTCAGATAATTGGCTTCCGACCCACTCCACATGCTGATTTCATTCAGAACAATATGTTCTTTGCCGATTCCTCCGTCGGGCATCATACCCAGTCTGCCGTTGCCTAACGGAAGAGTTTCTTCCCACTGTGCAGCAGGTTCGTCGTACCACAATGTTTGGTCACTGCGTCCTGGAGTTGGATGAGGTTCTTCTCCGGTAATACATTTATACAATGTTTCAGCAATAATAGCAGCTCCGTACTTGTCTGGATGCACTCCGTCGACGTAGAGTTGTGGGTAATAAGGAAGCATTGCTGTATGGAGGTCGATCACGGGTAAGCTTCTTTCGGCTGCAACTTCCCGGATGTATGGAATGATTCCGTTTACAATGATACTGTCGTTGATGCCCCATTCTTTACGGTTAGAAGGAATAGGCAGACAAAGGTAGATGTGAGGATGTGATGCAAGTGCCTGGAATTTATCGATCAACAGGTTCAGATCGTCCTTGAATGTAGCACGATGCTGCCAGTTCTGCGGCTTGGAATCATTGGTTCCAAGTTTGATGGTTACGATATTGGGCAGAAAATCCAGCGCTTCCTGAAAACGTGTAGTTTTCATATAAGGCAGATCTCCTTTCTGGCTCAATGTATGGGCGGTCACGCCAAAGTTGCCTACTTCGTAATTGTTTCCCAGTAATTTCTGAAGGGCAGCCGGATAACTTTCTTCTGAAGGATTCTTCAACAGAAACCCTTCGGTAATGCTGTTACCTACACAAGCTATCTTGATTCTCTTTTCCGTTTGTGCCTGTATGGCAAGAGGAAGAATCAGGAATATTCCTAATATATACAGGTATAGTTTTCTCATGTTTATTCTCCTTTATATTTTATGTATCGGAAGTCGGCATACGCTTTCGATTGTGTGGAAGCAGATACACTATATAGTCCGAGTACGACTCCGGTAAATCCTCCAGCTGTTTCACTGCTGAGGTAACGGGTATTCATTTTTCCCAGCTCATGATAAATACCGTTTTCTGTATAGCCGAAGTAATAGAAGTTTATGTCCGATTTAATATTCAGTTCTATGTTTCCTTTACTGTTTAGTGGCATCTCCTTTTCGATATGTTCCAATTCTCCCAGTTTGTAGCGAAGGACAACCGAACGGCTTTTATCCTTGTTCTGACGGACGAACAAATCGTAGTGTGAGTGGTATTCCATATATACACTGATACCAGCTTCATCATTCGCTTGTGCATTTTTCAACTCCAAAGAAGTAGCGACTTCCATATTGAAGTGCTCTTGTCGGATAGCAACAAAAGTCGGGCTCTTTTGCTCATTCAAAGAAACCGGAGTTGCTTTCAGACGGAGATTTCCGTTCTTGAATTCATAGTTCTGCATATTGGGATTTTGCAGGTACATCCATTCGGGGGATAATTGTTTGTTCTCGAAAGTGATGGTTTCGGGTTTTTGTTTTACTGTCTGAAGTGGAAGAGTAGGAACATTCATGTCCAGCTGGATTGTACCATTTCCGTTTACGACGGGCCATGCATCTTTGTCCCAGCGTACGGGAGCCAGATAAGTTTCACGTCCCAGGGTATGATGGAATCCCGGCATGATACGGTAAGCAAGACAAACCATCCACCATGAACCGTCTGTACCTTCTACCAGATCGGCATGACCTGTACCCTGGATAGGGTTAGTTTCTCCAGCCTGACAAGCATGAGTCAGAATCGGATTTGCCGGATTTCCTACGTACGGTCCGTCAATGTAACGGCTGCGTGCGATGGTGATGCTATGTGCTACTTCTGTTCCTCCTTCTGAAATGAGCAGGTAATACCAGCCGTCTTTCTTATAAATATGTGGTCCTTCCGGATAACGTCCTCCGGTTCCGTTCCATATCTTTTTGGAAGGTGTGAGCTGTTTTCCGGTCATCGGATCTATTTCGCACAGATTGATGTAACCGTCCGGATTGCTTACCATGTAGCATTTACCGTTTTCGAAATACAAAGAAGGGTCGATTCCTCCTTGTTCCAGCCATACGGGTTCCGACCATTCTCCTTTGGGATCGGTTGTGTGAACCAGAAAATTACCTTTGCCTGATACATTGGTCGTAATCATGTAGAATACTCCTTCGTGATAACGTATGGTAGGAGCAAAGATACCGCTTCCTCCATTGGCTCCTTTCAGGTTAAGTTGTGATTCCCGTGTCAGGCAATTGCCTATCTGCTCCCAGTTTACCAAATCTTTACTATGGAAGAGAGGTACTCCTGGAAAATATTGAAAACTGCTGTTTACCAGATAATAGTCATCGCCAGCTTTACATACGCTAGGATCAGGATGAAATCCGGGAATTACCGGGTTTTTATAACCCTGAGCAAATGTTTCGCATAGAGAACAAGCTAAGGCGCAAAGTAAGATACCAATGTTTCGCATAATTCATTAAAGTTAAAAAGTTACTAAGTCTTTACTTGACTTCGATTACAAAGATACATAATTTTGATTTTCTGCATCCGTTCTTTTGTTTCCTGTCACGAGCTAAAATGTTTCCAATAGGGTATTCAAATGTTTCAAACCTGTTTATTTCCCTGTTCTTTTATGATTTAACGTACATAGAAAACATTATTTTTGTTGAATAAAGTAGGTATCTAATAATAAAATCTATAATCTTATTTTACTATGAAATTTTTTGTCTGGTTATTTTTTCTGTTAATTGGCGGGGGTAATCTTTGGACCGCAGGACATAAAATATTGTTCATCGGTGATTCCATTACTGATGGCAACTGGGGAAATAGTGATGGAAGTGCCCAACCTTCTTCTGTCCGCAATCATTGGGATATGAATCATATCTATGGAAGTGGGTACATGTATCTGTGTGCTTCTTACTATCAAAGTAATTATCCTGAGCAAGAATATCAGTTCTTCAACCGGGGTATCAGCGGAAATACATTGAACGATTTGAAGACCCGGTGGAAGGAAGATGCTCTTGCGATACATGCTGATGTAGTTTCTGTCTTGATAGGAACGAATGATGTGAATGAATATTTAGGTAAAAAAGACAATGGAGCTTTCGATTTTGTTTTGTGGGAACAGACTTATCGGAATTTACTGGATAGTCTGCATCAGGATAATCCGCAGGTGAAGATTGTATTGGGTGAGCCATTTACAGCTTGTACGGGAAATATGAAAAAGACTGAAGATTTTGCTTTACGGGATAGCCTGATACAGCGTCTGGGAAAAATAACCTTACAGATAGCAGCCGATTATGGAGCTGTATTCATCCCATATGCTTCGATGTTTCACCGTTTGCTGGAAGAAAACCCGGAATTGCCGGATACTTATTGGATTTGGGACGGAATTCATCCGACACCTGCCGGACATAAGCGGATGGCAGACTTGTGGATAGAACAAATAGAAAAATATCATATATTGTAATAAAGGAGGATAAACAGATGGGCAGATGGAATATCAGGTGGAGCATATTGCTTGTTTTATGGTGTGTTACGGGGGTGAAGCTGGCTGCAATGAAAGTTGAGTCATTAGATAGGGGATGGTTTTTTAATCGCGGGTATGAATCTCAGGCTGCGGATAAGGTAACGGTTGATCTTCCGCATACGTGGAATGCTGCTGATGCGATGTTTGGTAATGTGATTTATTATCGGGGAATGTCAACTTATTCACGTTTTATCGTTGTACCTTCATCGGAGAACTTTAAGCGTGTTTTCTTGCGCGTAAAAGCTGCACAGACTGTAGCTGATGTGTATTTGGATAATCATTTTGTAGCTCAGCATAAAGGTGGATATACCTCTTTTACCGTAGAGCTGACTCATCTGATTCGGAAAGGAGAAAAACATAAACTGGATATCAGGGTGAGTAATGCTCAAACTATGGAAATAGCTCCGATATGCGGCGATTTTAATATATGGGGTGGGCTGAATCGTGGTGTGGAGCTTTTGTATACGGATGATGCTTGTATTGATCCGACATTTTATGGCTCATCTGGAGTTTTCTTTACTCAGTGTGATGTTTCCGAAAAGTATGCCGGACTGGAAATGAAAGCATTGCTATCGGGAACTGAAATGGCATTGAATGATTGTTCTATTGAGTTTTCTTTGTTGGATGCGAAACGTAAAGTTGTTTTGTGTAAGGAAACAAGTGTGTCTGGTAAGGAAGCCCTGGTGAAGATGGAACTTAATAATCCGCATTTGTGGGATGGAGTTAATAATCCATATTTATATACCGGAGTTGTCGTTCTGAAAAGAGGTGGTAAAGAGATTGATCGTCGGGAAGAACATGTTGGCTTCTGGTTTTATTCAGCAGATCCGGATAAAGGCTTTTTCTTAAATGGTAAGCCCTATTCGATACATGGAGTCAATTATCATGAGGACCGTGCAGAAAGAGCATCGGCTTTTCGTCCTGAAGATTTTGAATCGGATTTGAACTTGATACAGGAAATGGGATGTACTGCTGTTCGACTGGTGCATTATCCGCATGCACAACAGTTGCATAATTTAATGGATAGGAGAGGACTGATTGCCTGGGCTGAAATTCCTTTTGTAAATGTATTTGTCAGCCATCCTCTGTATAGAGAAAATTTAAAGCAGCAATTAGTGGAACTGATTTGTCAGTATTATAATCATCCTTGTATTTTGACATGGGGACTTTTTAATGAAATCAACCCGGGATGGCTGGAAAATCCAAACCCTATGGCAGAAGAACTGAACAAGTTGGCTAAAAAATGGGATATATCACGACCGACAACGGGGGCAAGTAACCAGGAAGATCCTTTGAACGGAATACCTGACTTGATTGCATTCAACCGTTATTTCGGATGGTATGGGGACGATTGTAAAGAGATGGGTGAGTGGATCGATAAGGAGCATCGGGCATATCCTCAGCGATGTATGGGCATAAGTGAATACGGTGCTGGTGCGGATGTGTTTCAACAGGCAGATTCCTTGATTCATCCAGAGCCGTGGGGACAGTGGCATCCAGAAAACTGGCAGACTTATTACCATATAGAAAACTGGAAACAGCTTGCTTCACGTCCGTTTTTGTGGTGTAAATTTGTTTGGTGTATGTTTGATTTCTCGGCGGCCGGTCGAAAAGAAGGCACGACTTTTGGCCGAAACGATAAGGGATTGGTGACATACGATCGGAGGATTAAGAAAGATGCTTTTTATTTTTATAAAGCAAATTGGAACAAGAAAGAAAAAGTGCTGTATATCGCATCGAAGCGTTGTCAGAATAAGTCGAATTCATCGGTTGACATTCAGGTGTTTAGCAATTGTGGTGATGTAGAGTTATTTGTGAATGGGAAAAGTATGGGAAAATGTACGCCTGATGAGGTTTGTGTGGCTACATGGAACAATGTTCCTTTACAGTCGGGAGAGAATCAGGTAACAGTGCGTGCTTCGGGGCTTTCTGATAATTGTGTGTGGTATAACAATGACTGAATTGAATATCTAAATAACGTTTGACTAGGCTGAGTCTATCGTTTCATTACTGTGAAACGTTATTTCCATTTAGGTGAAGCTATCGTTTCACTCTAGTAAAACGATTTAAATATGGTAAGTTTGGCTGTATAGCTTGGAGTTTTCTAATTTTGAACTATCAAAAAAGGAGTTGTATCGTGGTAGTGGTACAACTCCTTCCTGTTATTAATTGGCTGGAGGTTTATTCTTCTGTTCGGAATGTTGTCCGTAAACGGATGTCCGATGATGAGGCTCCTATTTCCAGTGTCATTTCTTTGTCAGGAAGAATGAAACGGTTCTGCTTTTCATCCCATACTTGTAACTCCGTATAAGGGACGGTTAACTCTACTTTTTTCGTTTCTCCTTTACGTAGACTGATGCGCTGGAATGCTTTCAGTTGTTTGATAGGATCTTTGTCCGTATGTTTTCGTGCGGAAACGTAAAGTTGTACAACCTCATCACCATCCATATCGCCGGAATTTTTCAGGTTGAAGCATACCCTTAAGGTATCGCCACGTTCAATAACACGGTCATTGAGAGTTGTTCCAGAGTAATTAAAGCGGGTATAGCTTAGTCCATAACCAAAAGGATATAATGGCTTTTCTTTAAAATACATATATGTCCGACCGTGAGTAATATCGTAATCCATCATGTGAGGAAGGTCGGTGATATTTTTCACCCAGGTTTGGGTTAGTCTGCCTGCCGGATTATAATGTCCGAATATAACATCGCTTACAGCATGTCCCAACTCCTGACTGCATTGGGTGAGATGAAGCAGAGCGGGTACTGTCTGGTTGGCTCGATTGATGGCATAAGGAAAGCTGCTGATCAATACTCCAATTGTATTGGGATTAGTTTGAGCAACTTGTAAAAGCAAATCTTCTTGATCCAGTTGTAGCGACTGGCGGTCGACGGCTTCTTTTCCTTCACTTATGACGGGAGCTTGTTCCCAGCCGGCATTGCAGGTAGGATGGTTGCCGACACATACAATGGCAACATCTGCCCATGCTGCAACCGTGCGTGCGCTGTCCATTCGGTTGGTTTTTACATATCGTACTTCAATATCGTTACCTGCTTCCTCGCGAATAGCATCAAGTACATTTACTGTATAAAAAGGTTTGCCGGCATACCAGTCTTGCAGGACCTCAGTCGCACGTTGTCCGATGACTGCTATCTTCTTTATCTTATGTCTGTCAAGTGGAA
>ERZ772831.2719-NODE-2719-length-14015-cov-3.740330_pt1 | contig 14015 bp, 9 predicted proteins | sample MGYA00580858_ERZ772831 | MGnify/ENA primary metagenome ERZ772831 (study PRJEB29015, sample SAMEA2737694) | human gut metagenome | biome: human gut; feature: human-associated habitat; material: faeces | place: China | collected 2012 ... | reverse complement strand
GTATCCTCACCTGCTCGATCCGTTTGCCGGACATCTCTGTCACTTCTATCTCAAGTTTAAATTCCTCATCCGTATGAAAATCTCCGGCTTTCGGTATACATTCAAACAATTCCATCACCCAGCCGCTGACGGTCTGCACATCAAATTCTGCCTCGCGGTCTAAACATTCAAACAGTTTTTCCACTTTTGTTTTTCCGGCAACCAGATATTCATTGTCGCTGATGCGCTCAATTTCTGTCTCGACCTTATCGTGCTCATCCCAGATCTCACCGACAAGTTCCTCTAAAATATCTTCAAGCGTAATGATTCCAGCAGTTCCGCCGTACTCATCCATCGCAACCGCAATGTGCAGTTTTTTCTGCTGTAGTTCGCGTAAAAGGTCATCAATTTTTTTATTTTTCGGTGTAAAAATAACCGGTCGCACTGAGTCACGGATCGTCACATCCGAACGGTAAATAAAGTTGTAAAAATCTTTCTGATATAAAATACCAATGATCTGGTCAATATTTTCCTCATAGACCGGAAGTCTCGAATATCCGGTGTCCGCAAATATTTTGGCGATCTCATCTTTTGGCACCGCCGTCAGGGTGCAGGCCTTGCCAACATCGGCAACGCCGTGAAGTCCGGTGCTTACATCACCGTCGAGGGCACCGACAAGGCAAAGCTTGAGCTGGGCGACGATGCCGAGAAGACCGGCAAGTACGAGATGAAGTTCAGCGTCGTCAACTTCTCCAAGGAAGCCAAAACCTATGCGCTCAGCCTGCAGGGCCTCGGCCAGGCTGCAGAGGGCGGCCTCGTCAAGGGCGGCAAGGTCACCTATCTCACGCAGAACTATGCAAAGAAGCTCGACGCGACCTATACCACCAGCCTGAACGGCAACGAGCTGACGGTTCCCGCCGGTGCGACTGCACAGGTCACCGTGACCCTGCAGCTGACCGACGCGCAGAAGGCCTACTATGACGAGCGCTTCCCGAACGGCGCATATGTCGAGGGCTTTGTCCAGCTCACGAGCAAGGACGCCGTCACCCTGTCCGTCCCGTTCCTCGCGTTCTACGGCGACTTCGGCGCGGCTCCCGTTGCCGAGACCGGCAGCTACGCGACCATTCTGGGCGGTGCGCGCTCCTACAACACGGCCGATCAGGTCACCAGCGGTATCTACAGCTACCGCCCCATCAGCGACAGCGATGCTCTTTCCTGGATGACCGAGAAGTCCTGGCTGGGCGATACGGCCGCCCCCGGCATGTCCATGCTCCCGATGGACGAGTTCAATTTCTCCACGATGTTCGCGGCCTATAAGGGCTTTGTGCCGGAGACGGCGGGCGTCTCTCCGAACGGCGACAATTCGCTCGACGCGTTCTACCTGCAGATCGGCCTGCTGCGCAACGTCGATAACATCCACTACACCGTCACGAACCTGACGACGGGCGAGGTCCTGTCCGAGCAGGATACCGAATTCCTGCAGAAGAGCTACGCGGGCGGCGTTTACGTCGGCAGCGAGGCCGGAGACTTCGACATGAGCTGGTTCTACGCCAAGGGCGTGGACGAGGACGGCGAGGAATATATTGATTATTCCAAGTGCAGCCAGCCGGAGAACTCCCTCATCTCCGTCAAGGCGGAGATCACTCCGGAGTGCAAGACCGCCAAGACCCAGACGCTCGAGTATACGTTCTATATCGACACGACCGGCCCGAACAGCAAGAAGCCGACGTTCAGCTACAAGACGGAAGACTGGGGCTGGGGACCGGAGTCCATGTACACGATCTCTGTGGAATCGAACGAGGCCTGGTATCAGGACTACGACATGAGCATCACCATCGAATATGATGAAGAGACCGGCGACTTCTATGCCTCCGCCTTTACCTCCACCTATTTCCCGACCGCGCAGCCGAACGGCGAGGGCGTCCACGGCATGAGCGAATCCGGCAGCATGATGTACACCGACTCGCGTACCGATATTTTCCTCGGATATGACTACGCAGGCAACTGCTCCGCCTATACCATTACCGGTTCGCAGCTCGATGACAACATCAGCCTCTCTGCGGAAACGGACTCGATCTACATCGGCGAGGAAGTGACCATCCAGAATAGCGATGTCGACGACTATGCCATGCTCCTAAACTGGGAGGTCTCCGATCCCGAGATCGCCGAGATCGTCTCCAGTGACAACAGCAGCGTGACCATCAAGGGCCTGAAGCGCGGCGACGTGGCTGTGACCGCCTCCGTCGGCGACTTCAAAAAGTCCGTCACGATCCACGTCCTGGACAAGAACTATGAGGATCTGAAGGGCAAGTTCCAGGATATCTCCGGCCACTGGGCCGAGGAGACCATCCTTGAGGCTGTCTACCGCGGCCTGTTCAACGGCGTGAGCAGCGACCTGTTCGATCCGGACAGTGCCATCACCCGCGCCATGTTCGTCACGGTGCTCTATCGCATGGACGGTGAGCCCGCAGTCGACCAGAAGGCGGGCTTCGCGGATGTGGCAGAGGGCAGCTACTACGCCGCCGCCGTGGATTGGGCCGCAAAGAACGGCATCGTCAACGGCGTCTCCGAGACGTCCTTCGATCCGGATGCCGCCATCACCCGTGAGCAGATGGCAGCGATCCTGTATCGCTACGCCGCCTATTGGGAGCTTGACGTGAGCGCAGAGGCCGACCTCAGCGCCTATGCGGATGCTTCCTCCGTGAGCGGCTATGCACAGGCTGCCATGCAGTGGGCCGTGGCCAACGGCGTGATCAACGGCACGTCCGCCACGACGCTCGAGCCCGCCGGTACGGCGACCCGCGCGCAGGCCGCGACGGTTCTGGTTCGCTTTCAGAACAGTATGAAGAGCTGACGTTTCAAAACCGACGCTTTCCTTTCCTTGGCGCCCCCCTTTCGCTTCGGCGGGAGGGGGGCGTTGACCGTTTGACAGGCGGCTGCATTTATGGTACAATCCCGGCGGAAGGTGAGATTATGCATGTGATATCCCGCCCGGCCGCAGGGGATGCGATCCGGCGCCTGCTTCTGGCGTGGCTGCTGACCGGAGCCATACAATATACCTGTCTGCCCGCGCCCGAACGGGTGCTGAGCGGCTTTTCCGCCCTGACGGGGCAGTCGTTCCCGCTGCTGCTCGTGGGGACGGCGGCCTCCTTTGCCCTGCTTACGCTGGCGGGCCTTCGCTGGCGCACGGCGCACTGGGAGCGCGCGGCCCTGCTGCTGTGCTTCGGCTGGCAGCTCGTGCTGGGCCTGTGCGCCTCGTGGTCCGTGCCGCTGCTGTGCGCCGGGCTTGTCGTGCTGGCCCTTCTGCTCGTCTACGCCGCCTATGGCGCGCGGACGGACGCAGAGAGCCTGACAGCTGCGCCGGCGTGCACCGGCCGCCGCGCGGGACTTGTGATCGCCGCGGCCGCCGCAGCCGTGTTTCTGGCGGCAGTGCTGGCGCTGACGGTGTTCCGCGTGCTGAGCTATGCCGCGCCGACCTATGACTTCGGCATCTTTTCCCAGATGTTCCACAGCATGCGCACGACGGGCCTGCCCGTGACGACGTGCGAGCGCGACCGCGTGCTGTCGCACTTCGCCGTGCATGTTTCGCCGATCTACTATCTGTTCCTGCCGTTTTACGCCCTGTTCCCGTCGCCCGTGACGCTCGAGGTGCTGCAGGCCCTGCTGCTGGCCTCGGCGGTCCTCCCGCTCTGGCGCATTGCGCGGCGGCACGGTCTGTCCGGTGTGACGGCCGGCCTGCTGTGCGCCCTGCTGCTGCTCTGGCCTGCCTATGCGGGCGGCACGAGCTATGACGTGCATGAAAACAAATTCCTCACGCCGCTGCTGCTGTGGCTGTTCGACTTCCTCGACCGCCGCTGCGTGTGGGGCATCGCCCTGTTCTCCGTGCTGACCTGCATGGTCAAGGAGGACGCGCCCGTCTATGTCGCGGTCATTGCGCTGTGGGTGGTCCTGCGGGCTCTGACCCGCACCGGGGCGGAGCGGCGCTGGGGCCTGCTCACGGGCGGTGCGATGTTCCTCGGCGCGGTGGGCTACTTCCTCGGTGTGACGGCGTGGCTCTCCGCCGACGGCGACGGCGTTATGTCCTATCGCTACAGCAATTTCCTCTATGACGGCTCGGATTCGCTGTTCACGGTCATCAAGGCTGTGCTGCTCTCGCCGGTGCGGACGCTCCGGGAGTGCTTCGAGGGCGAGAAGATCGCGTTCTTCTTCCTGACGATGGGGCCGCTGCTGTTCCTGCCGCTGTGCACGCGGCGCTATGAGCGGCTCGTGCTGCTCATCCCGTTCCTGCTTGTGAACCTGATGTCGGATTATACCTATCAGCACAGCATTTTCTTCCAGTACACCTACGGCTCTGCGGCCTGCCTGTTCTACCTGACGGCCGTGAATCTGGCGGAGCTGCCGCGCGTCTGGAACCGCCCGGCGCTGGCGGCTACGGCGGCCCTGCTGGCGGGCGTGTGCTTCTGCGGGAACATCCTGCCGCTCTCCGAGAATTATGTCAACCGCTATTTCGACTACCGCGCGGTCTGGCAGGAGACGGACGCCGTGCTGGACCGCATCCCGGACGATGCGAGCGTCACGGCCACGACGTTCCTTGTGGTGCCGCTGTCGCGGCGCGCCGTGCTCTATGACCTGCGCTACTGCTCGCAGGAGCACCTGCTCAGCACGGACTATGTCGTTGTGGAAACGACGGACAGCGGCAGCCTGAAGCCCTATGCCGTGGATGGGGAGGACGGGCTGGAGGGCCTGACGGCCCTGCTGCGCGCTGCGGGCTATGCGCAGCTGCCGGATACCGGAAGCCGCCTGCAGCTCTGGAAAAGGCCGTAGAGGCCGGAATATGCAGCAGATCGACCTGTGGAACCGTTTTGATGCGGAACACCACAGGTCGATTTTTGGTACATTTGCCGTCTTGTAAAATTGGGGGGGACTGGTATACTGGAAGCGTAAGAAAAGAACTTTTCAGGCCGGACAGGAGGCGGCACAGAATGAAACAGAGTGGAAGAAGGATCGCGGCGGTCGTGCTGGCGCTGGTGCTGGCTGCCGCCGGGATGGCGGGCTGCAGGATCAGCCGGACCCGAGCCATGACGGACAAGGAACGCACGGCCTGCGAGGCCTACACCATTTCGTTCCCGGAGGAAGTCCTCGGGGATAAGACCCTTGCGGAGACCATCCTGTCGCTCTGCATGGCGCAGGAGGAGACGGAATATGGGACCGTCTATGACGGAACGGCCCTGCAGCCGTATCTCTATCAGTGCAGCGAGGTCACGGAGGTCGTTTCCAGCATGGACCGGCCGATGCATCTGAACGTGAGCTACAAAACGCAGGACGACATCGAGGCTTCGCTCGAGATCGACTATGACGTGATCGTGCTGCGCTCGGTCTATTATCCGGAGGAGGATGCATATGCGCTCGAGCAGATGGGAGAGGCAACGTGGACGACGCACTTCCGGTATGGAAGCTAGGAGGGCGGAATGGAAGAGTCTGAACTCAGAAATACTGTCCCGGAATTTGACCCAAAGCCCTGCCCGCTCTGCGGCAGGACCATGCGGCGCGGGCTGATTCAAAGCGGCGGTGTCCTGTATTTCACCGATGAGGAGAAGTACTGGATCAACTGGCCGCTGAAGTCCCGCGGGGACATCCCGCTTCTGGGCGGGAAGCTCTTTCCGACCTTCCCGGATGACGGCGCGACGAAGCTTGCTCAGATCTGCACGGACTGCGAGATTGTTCTCTTCTACTACGGCAAGAAGTGGGACGACCGGCGCTGGAACAGATAAAAACTGCCGGGAAAGCCCTTGGGGCTTTCCCGGCACAGCTTGTCAAAAAAGTCCCTTCGGGCCTTTTTCGCCAAGCTGACCTCCACCGGCTGTGCGGTGGAGGCCATTTTTTTGCGTATCAGGTGTTGAAGAAGTAGAAGCCCTCCGTCGGGGTGGGGATGGTGCCGTCCACAATGCCGTTCACGGCGTAGACGAAGAGGATGATATAGAGAATCAGCCACAGCACCGAGACGATCAGCCCGATGATGGACATGATGCGGCCCTTGCGGTTTCGCGGCAGGTCAAAGCCGGCGCGGCGGCGCGAGAGGGACGCGAACACGAGTCCGGCGATGCCGAACTGGATGCCGGCGAAAAGCGTGACGAGGGAACAGATGCCGCAGACGAAGGCGACGATGGAAAACGCCTTTGCGGTTCCGGGAACCGGGCGCTGCGGCTCGGGGGCGGCAGGGATGACGTCCTGCTGCGGGTCATAATTCTGCATGAGGGAGATCTCCTTTCAGATCATTGGGTTCGGGGTGGGTATCGAGCCACTGCCGCCAGCCGTCCAGATCGTCCGGCTCCGGCGTGGTATCTTCTGCGTTTTCGGGCGTTTCGGCTTCTGCCGGGGCCTCCGGCAGGCTATCCGGCAGCAGGGCGAATTCCGTCACGGGCGGCACGTCCGCCTCGCCGCCGAACAGCGGGCGGCGGCGCAGGAGCAGCGCCAGCAGCAGGAACAGGCCGAGGCTCACGCCGGAGATGATCGCGCCGGTCTTCAGGCCGGGCGCGGTATAGCGCAGCTCGATGGTGTGCTGCCCGGCCGTCAGCGGGAAGGCGATGACGGCGTCCGTCAGCCGGACGCTCTCGGACGAGGCGCTGGCCGTCTGCGCCAGCGGGACTTCAACGCCGTCCACATAGGCGCGCCAGCCGTTCTCGTAGGGAATGGATGTGTAGAACAGGCCGTCCTCTGCGGCGTCCACCGTGCCGGACAGGCTGGTGTCCGTGTCCTCCGTCACGTTCCAGACGCTCCGGGACAGGCGGGAAAGTCCCGCGTCGAACACGGCGTCGTTCTGCTCGGCCACGTCCAGCGAGATCGTGCCCTCCTTACCCTCGGCGACGGGGTAGGTCAGGGTGACGGTGTCGCCCGCATTGAAGCAGCCAAGGCTGAACAGGCAGCGGACCTTGATATTGCGCGTGAACAGCCGCTCGCCGTTGCGGTAGACGGTCAGGTCATAGTTGCCGGACGACTTCGTCGTGGCGACGAGCAGGCCGTCCTGCGGCACGACGTAGGAGATGCTCAGCTCGCTCTGCCCGTCGGCGTCCTGCGTGGAATAGCTGTACTGCGTGCCGCTCGTGCCGCTGGCGCGCAGATCGCAGGCCTCCGGCGCTTCGAGCGTGTCATATTTCAGGTGGGTATAGAGCGCGTCGTCCAGCCCCGTGGCCATGCGGAACATTTCCTCCTGCTCCTTGATGGGGTTATAGACGTTCTGCTCCGCCACAAAGCTGCCCAGCGCAGGGTCCGCCACAAAGCCGAGGCCGAGATAGGCGCGGCTGCGCAGCAGCAGAACATTGCCGGACTGCGCGGCGACGGTCGTGTAGGACGTGTCGCGCTGCTGGCCGTCGCGGTCAATGAGGTATTCGAGGCCGCACATCAGATTCGTGAACGGGCTGCTCTCATAATAGAGGTAGCGGTTGCTTGCGGGCCACGAGGCCAGACCGAGCGAACGGCTGAAGCGGTTGAAGCGGACGTTTGCCGACGAGGTGAAGATGGAAATACCACGGTAGCCGTTGAGCGCGGCGTCATTGAGCGTCTGGTAGGACGTGACCTCCACGCGGCCGCTGCCCTCGGGTACGGCCTGCAGGACGGCCTGCACATCCTCAGACTCGCGCGGATAGGACGAGCGGGACGTGAGCGAGACCTTTGCCACGCCCATGGCGATGCTGCAGACCATTTCTGCCCCGATGACGGCAAACAGCAGCGCCATGCTGAGGAGCTGCCGCCTGCGCTCCGGGCGATACAGCACGAGCGCAAGGCATACAATGGCCAGCGCCAGCGCGCTCAGGAGCATCCGGCGCAAGCTGCCCTCCAGCCCCAGCCCGCACAGGATAATGCCGAGGCAGACGGGAAGGATGACGAACAGATATCGCTTGCGGAAGCAGTCCAGCAGCGTCCACGCACGGTAGGCCATGACGATGAGCACAAAGCTGAACAGGAAGCTGAAGCGATAGGGGAGCATATTGGGGAAATGCCCGCCGTGCCAGTAATAATCCAGCGTGCGGAACAGGAAGCTCAGCAGGAAGAAGGCGAGAAGGCCGACGCTCAGGAGCTTTTCCCGCAGGCGGACCTTTTTGCAGCACAGGAAGAATACGGCCAGCGCCACGGCGGCAAAGCCGCAGTAGACGTTCGGCAGGCCTTCCATCTTCGTCGGCTCCGTCGAGGTGAGCAGGTTGGCCAGCACGCGCCGCGCGCCGTAGGCGAGGCCCGGCAGCGTCTGCTCCTTCAGCAGGTCCAGCGTGCTCTGGCCCTCCGCGGCCTTTCCACTGGCGTCCTCTGCGATGTTCAGCGCCAGCAGCTCCGGCGCCTCGTTCCCGGCGGAGTGGGTGTTCTGTAGGCCGTAGAGCGTCGGCAGCAGCAGAACGGCTGCCATGCCGACGCCGAGCAGCGTGCACAGCGCGATGCGGCAGAAGCGGCGGAAAAAGCGCTTCCAGCCGTCCCAGCGGCAGATGCACCAGACAAAGAAGCTCAGCCCGACAAAGATGCAGCAGAAAAACGAAAGATAGTAGTTGCACAGCAGCGAGAGTGCCAGCGCCAGCGTATACAGGCGGAAGCGGCCCTCGCGCAGCAGGCTGACCATGCCCGCCAGCATCAGCGGCAGGAGGGCCAGCGCATCGAGCCAGATGATGTTCCAATAGTAGCCCGCCACAAAGGAGCACAGGGCGTACATCATGGCAAACGGCACGAGCGCAGGCTCGTTTCGGCGGAACGCCGTCCGCAGGAAGACGGCGAAGAACAGACCGGCCAGTCCGATCTTCGTCAGAACGAGCAGCGCGAAGAATTCCCGCAGCAGCGACGCCGGGACCAGCACGGACAAAAGATAGAGGGGACTGGAGAGGTAGTAGGCATACAGCGGCAGGTAGCCGATGCCCATGCCTGCCTCGCGCAGGTACTGCAGCGAGCCGCCGGAGCGGAGCTTTTCCCGGAACGAGACGAAGAAGGGGTAATACTGATGCCACATGTCGTGCGCCAGCACCTGCCGGTCGCCGAACGGCCAAAGGCCGCCAAGTATGAAGCACAGCAGCATCACGCCGAATGGCACGAAGAACGACAGGACGAGATAGCGGCGCTTCCGCCGCGTGCGGTCAATTTTCTGCATGGGAGGGCCTCCTTTGCGCCATGCGGCGGAGAAGTTGGGGAATAGTTGCCTCGAAGCTCACGCCGTACCAGCGGGCATCCGGTTCGCGCCGGGTCTCGGCGATGGTGTCCGCAACGTAGGCGGAGGCCAGCTCCATGGCATCGTGTACGCTCCAGCCGAGCGTCAGCGCGCCTGCGCAGGTGCTGGCGAACAGGTCGCCCGTGCCGTAGAACACGGCGGGAACATACGGTGCGCTGCACTGCGACACCGCGCCCGCGGCATCCATGCACGCCACGCCGACGCGGCCTGGCTCCGTCCGGACGCCGGTCAGGATGGCCGTGCGCGCCCCGAGCGCGAGCAGCCGCTCCAGGAGCGTGCGGATGTAGCTGTCGTCATGCGTCTCACGGTATTCCAGCCCGGTCAGCAGGCAGGCCTCCGTGATGTTCGGCGTGATGAGGTCAGCCTGCGCGCAGAGCGTGCGGAGCACGGCGGGGAAGTCCGGCTCCAGCCCGGCATACAGCGCGCCGTGGTCGGCCATGACAGGGTCCACGAGCCGCATGGCGGGGAAGCGCGTGAAGAAGTCGAGCGCCTGCTCCACCTGAGCTCTGCCGCCGAGATAGCCGGTGTAGATCATGTCGAACTGCAGGCCAAGCTGCTGCCAGTGGTCCGCGACCGGCGTGAGCGAGAGCGGCTCATAGCGGAAGCCCTCGAAGGCGGTGTGCGCCGAGAGAACGGCCGTCGGCAGCACGGCGCATTCCAGCCCCATGGCGGAGAGCACCGGCAGCGCAACGGTCAGCGAGCATTTTCCGATGCAGGACAGGTCCTGCATGGTGACGATTCGTTTCATAATCATGACTCCAGAGCGTAAGTTCATATTCATTATAACGCGCTTTTGCCGGAAAGGAAAGCCCTGCTGCGAAAAAAGGCATTCCGGCCCGTTAAAAAGTTTTTTGGAAAATATTGTGGTTAGGACTTGAAATAACCACAAGATATAGTATAATAGGGGTGCGTGAACGACGGCCGGATGCTGCACTGCCTCAAAAAAATGCGCAGCGGGAAACGGCTGGGATCGTTCTGAAAGGATCGAGAATTCGGAGTAACACAGAGAAACGGGCAAAGCCCAGGGAGAGAATACCATGAAGATCATCAAGAGAAACGGAGCGGAAGAGACGTTCCGCATCGAAAAAATCATCGTGGCCATCACAAAGGCCAACAATGCGGCCGAGGAGGCCGAGCGCCTGACGCCGCTGCAGATCGACCGCATCGCGCAGGCCGTTGAGATCCGCTGCGAGGAAATGAACCGCAGCCTGTCCGTCGAGGAGATCCAGGATCTCGTCGAGGACCAGATCATGGCGCACGGGGCCTTCGAGGTCGCCAAGCGCTATATCACCTATCGCTATACCCGCAGCCTTGTCCGCCAGTCCAACACGACGGACGACCGCATCCTGTCCCTCATCGAATGCAACAACGAGGAGGTCAAGCAGGAAAACGCCAATAAGAACCCGACCATCAACGCCGTGCAGCGCGACTATATGGCGGGCGGGGGCTCGAAGGACATCACGCGCCGCATCCTGCTGCCGCGGGATATCGTCGAGGCGCATGAGGCCGGTATCATCCATTTCCACGATGCGGATTACTATGCCCAGCATAAGTTATTGAACAGTCAACAACATGCGGCGCTGCCGCACGCCCATAAAGGAGTTACTGCCATGATCCGTATTGTTACCGATTCCGCCGCCGATCTGACCGCAGCGGAACTGTCCGCCCCCGGCGTTTTTGTGGTGCCGCTGTCTGTCACCTTTGCAGACGGCACAACCCAGCTTGATGACGGCACGATGACGAAGGATGAATTCTTCGTCCGTCTGGCAGAGGACAGCAAGCTGCCCCGCACAAGCCAGCCCAGCCCGGCCAGCTTTATGCAGCTGTATGAGGAGGCCGCCGCAGCGGGGGATGAGGTCGTGGTCATCACCATCGGCCAGAAGCTGTCCGGCACCTACCAGTGCGCGCATCTGGCCGCCGCCGATGTCGGCCTGCAGGCGCATATCGTGGACTCTGAGGCGGCTTCGCAGGGTGAGGCGCTGCTCGTCCGTGAGGCGGTGCGCCTGCGCGATGAGGAGGGCCTGACGGCGGAGGAGATCGCCGCTGTGCTGGAACAGTTCAAGAAGCGGGTGCGCATCGTCGCCGTGGTGGACAGCCTCAAGCATCTGCAGAAGGGCGGCCGGCTGCCGGCAGCGGTGGCGCTGGTGGGCGGCGCACTCGGCATCAAGCCGGTGCTGGCCCTGCAGGACGGCGCTATCAAGCTGGTGGACAAGGGCCGCGGCCGTCCCGGTGCGCTGGTTGCGATGTTCAAGCAGCTGGACGCGCTCGGCGGTGTTGACCCGCGCTACGGCTATACGCTGCTCTACAGCGATAACAAGCAGCTTGTTGCACCGGTACACCACTACATGCACCAGAATCTCCAACTGACCGGCGGTCGTGTGGCCCAGCTTGGCCCCACCATCGGCACCCATGTCGGCCCCGGCGTGGTCGGCGTGGTGTTTGTGGCGAAGGAGTAATAAAATAAAATGTAGGGGCGAGCCATGCTCGCCCCTACGAATCGGGCTTCTCTGTTCGGAGAAGCTTTTTTATTTTCCGCTAAAAAGCTTATTCAGCAGATAAACCCCCAGCACCAGCGCGCCGAGGACGAGGAAAATCCCCGCCATACCGGCGCAGAGCATCGAGAGGGTGACGGGCAGCAGAGCAGTTGACATGGCGCAAGCCTCCTTATACATAACCGTTCATCAGGGTCAGGATCAGGCCGCCGGCGATGACCGATGCGATCTGGCCAGAGACATTGACGCTGATCGAGTACATCAGCAGGAAATTCTGGTTGTCCTCAGCCAGACCCATCTGGTTGACAACACGGCCGCTCATCGGGAAGGCGGAGATGCCCGCCGCGCCGATCATCGGGTTCAGCTTCTTGCCCTCGGGCAGGAAGAGGTTGAGCAGCTTGGCAAAGAAAACGCCGCCCGCCGTGTCAAAGACAAAGGCCACCAGACCCAGCGCAAGGATCAGCAGGGTGTCGGGGCGGACAAACTTGTCGGCGGTCATCTGCCCGGCCACGGTCAGACCCAGCACGATCGTGATAAGGTTTGCCAGCACATTCTGGGCTGTTTCGGACAGGGCGTTCAGCACGCCGCACTCGCGCAGCAGGTTGCCGAACATCAAAAAGCCGACCAGCGCCACGCTGGCGGGGGCTACAAGACCGGCCAGCACAGTGACAACGATGGGGAAGAGGATCTTGGTGGTTTTGCTCACGCTGCCCTTCTGGTAGGGCATACGAATCAGACGCTCCTTTTTGGTGGTGCAAAGGCGGATGACCGGCGGCTGCACGATGGGAACCAGCGCCATATAGCTGTAGGCCGCCACCATGATAGCGCCCAGATACTTGCTGCCCAGCGTGTTGGCGACAAAGATGGCCGTGGGGCCGTCTGCCGCGCCGATAACGGCGATGGAGGCTGCGTCAGGCAGGTCGAAGAACAGCCCGGCCAGCACCAGCGTGACAAAGATGCCCAGCTGCGCCGCCGCGCCGAACAGCATCAGCCACGGCTTTTCCAGCAGCGGGCCAAAGTCGATCATGGCACCGATGCCGATGAAGAGCAGCAGCGGGAACAGCTCGTTGGACATGCCCGCTTCAAACAATGCAGAGATGGGGCCGACCGTATCCCCCTGCGTGATGGCACCCGAGAGGGGCAGGTTGACCAGAATGGCACCAAAGCCCATGGGCAGCAGCAGGCTCGGCTCCATCTTTTTGGCGATGGCAAGGTAGATGAGCAGTGCACCGATGCCCCACATCACCACCATCTGCCAGGTCAGATTCCCAAAATTGGAAAAGAGACTGGCGAATGTGTTCAGAAGATCCATATTTATTTTTCCTCCTTGTGTTCCTGTGCCGGGCAAGAAAAAAGAGACCCCTGCCACAGCACTCTGTCTGTGACAAAAGTCTCAAGCGAACACATGACATCGGGCATTTCTGCCGTGATGACGCTGCCATGCAGCACCCCGCAGGCCCTGCGGAATGCCCTTTACTCCCTTTTATCGATTCTAATTAAATCAGAATGCAGTCCCCTCTGTCAAGGGGTTCCTGCATTTCTTTGCCAAACTTTGCTTCAGCGCTCAAACGTTGTGCTGAGGGTGGTCTCCCAGGTCTGGCCGGGGGCAAGGCAGGCGGCAGCGGCGCGCTGGCTCCACTCCTGGGTATCGGTCTGGGCACCGGGCAGGGAGTGCCACGGCTCAATGCAGACAAAGCGCACAGGCTTTGCCGGAGCCGACCAGATGAGGGTATAGGGGTAGCCCTCCACATTGCAGACGATCCCCTTGCCGGTGTCCTTTTCGTAGATGCCCAGCGTGCGGCTGCGCAGACCGGCCATGCAGAAGCTGTCGTTCTCAAACAGATCGTCTGTCAGGGGGATGCTCTGCTCGTTCTTCCACCGGTAACCACACTTGCCGGTCAGCAGACCGTTGGGGTAAGCGTCCAGGATCATCGGGCTCTCCGGCTGGTCGAAGCGGAACTCGTAATCGGTGGTGGTGTGCTTGTCATCAAAGGGGATGCGGAACGCCGGGTGGTAGCCGATGCCGAACTGCAGCTCCTCGGCGGCATCGGCGGGGTTGGTAACGGCCAGGGTGTGGTGCACCGTCCTGCCCTCCAGCCGGAAGGTGCTGGTCAGGACAAAATCAAACGGGAAGCGCTCTGCCTTGCTCTTTTCATCCGAGCGCAGCTCCAGCCGGATGGTGTCGCCCTCGGCGCAGAGCAGGGTGTGCTCCACGTCCCGGGCAAAGCCGTGCTGACCGCCGGGGTAGGTCTTGCCCTTATGGGTAAAGGCCCCGCCGGTCAGCTTGCCCGTCCAGGGGAAAAGGATGGGGGCATGGCGCTTCCAGACAGCCGGGTCGGCCTGCC
>ERZ772831.2713-NODE-2713-length-14027-cov-26.225165_pt1 | contig 14027 bp, 14 predicted proteins | sample MGYA00580858_ERZ772831 | MGnify/ENA primary metagenome ERZ772831 (study PRJEB29015, sample SAMEA2737694) | human gut metagenome | biome: human gut; feature: human-associated habitat; material: faeces | place: China | collected 2012 ... | reverse complement strand
GTTCACTATTTCCATAATCACTGTAATTTCAGGTTTGACATCTGTTTCATTCTCTTTTCGGATCCGGATTCCGTTCCGCAATTTAGTGAATCCCGGCGGAACGTCCTGAATTTCAAGACAGGATGACTACCTTTGACACCATATGCGTACTTGTTTCATCTGCAAAGTAAATGATTGTTCCCGGATATGGTTCCGCCCCTTCATCAGATGTCATTATATGTCATCAGATGTCATGGAAATCGGATTTTAATATTCATTTGCTTTTAGTAAACAGACGTTCAGATCCGTTCCCGAAGAGTGGGAAATTTCCGGTGCGTATATTTGTGAAGTCATCACCGTCAGACTGATCCAACAATATGAATAACACGGCAAACCCCGCCAATCGGACCCGTCCGTTTCACAGCACTTGTTATTATCGTTTTATTTGCTTCCGACAATCGGGCAAACGGGTAGACTGTGCCCACAGTATCAACCATCTAAAATCCATGTACAATGAAAAGTGAACCGACTGAAAAAACGAAAGGGAAGAAAATGGCGGTATCCGAAACCGCAGACAGAAAGAACGGCCGTAGTCCCGGAGCCGGCCACGACGAGTGGTGGGAAAGACTCATGATGGAACCCGGTTCGGGAGAATCCGCCGGTACGGATGCGGAACCGGTGATTCCATCCGGGGCCGTTGCGGAAGAGGTGTCCGGGGAAGCGGGAAGAAAGGACACCCCGCCGGAACCGGAAGACCCCGTGAGAAGAAGGACGAGCGGCAGGCAGCGTAGGGCCTCGCTGGAGGAGTACCGAGAAACATACCTCACCGTCCCGAAGATTAGGAAGCGCAAGACGGTGTTCGTCAGTGAGGATGTGAGGGACGAACTGGACGCCATCGTCCGCATGCAGTTTTGGGAATCAGCCAAATACCGGCCATCTTTACTGCTCCAGAAATACGTTCACCAGCACAATAATAATTTACTCTACGAGGTGTCACGCCCCACTTCTCGGCGGCCTCTTTTAATGTCATATATTCCATATCGCACCTCCATAGAATCTATTATAGTTCTTTAGCTCGAATAATACAACCTTCAATATTAAGCGTTCGGAAGTGGATGTTAATTAAAGCCACAAGAAAATCTCGTGGCTTTAGCTTACAAATGTTCAAATTTATAGCCGATTCCGGCGACACTCTCAATATAGTTTGGAAGATCTGGTTCAAAGCGCAACTTCTTACGCAGCTTACTTATATGATTATGAATCGCTTTTCTCGAATAGAAATCACAATCCTCTTTCCAAACCAAATCGGTAATCAGTTCGTAAGTAAAAACACGTTTGGGATTGGCAATGAGCAATGCCAGTATATCAAACTCTTTACTTGTCAGGTTGATAATCCGTTCACGAACCCTAACAGTACGATGTTCCAGGCATAGATAAAGCTCGCCTTCTTGTATTTCTGTCAGAGGATTTTTCTCTATTATGGAAGAAGTGTGACAGGAAATGAGTGCCGATCCATGACAGACTTCTTGTTCTAAAATATATTGCATCAGAGCATTCTTTTGTTCCTCGTCAAGAAGTAAGAATAACTTTTCTCCAATCTGCTTTCCAGATTCTTCTATATCCAAAACAGCTAATGTCCCATCACATCACCATCCTTAAACCATTTGTATCTTAACGTTACATAGAAGTGCTAATATACCCAAGAATAATAGTTTTGTTAAATATGTTTTTTCTGTCGCTTAGATACAAGCAGATAAAACAAGAACCAAAGAACACAATGGAGAGTGAGAATAACGATGTCCTTAACCGCTGTTGATGCAGTTCCATTTGCCAAATCCATAATGCCCTCAAAGGTGGCGCTGGACGGAATCAGATAGCAAATGTAGGAAAGGACTTTGTTTCCTGCACCGACCAGATAATTCAGGATTGGAACTGCCATAAATACGATCATCACGATTTTAATATAGACCACGCCTACCATCATGCCATCGGAGAGTTTGCCTACAAACAAACCGATCAGAGCCGACACAAATGCGGAAAGGACGATCAATGCCAGCATGACCGCCGCCCCTGTGAAAGAGAGCCGGAAGCAGATGGCCGCCGTAAGAATAGCGGACAGGCAGCCGAATACAAAACCCACAAAGATTTTCTGCATCATGTACTGCCTGTGCGTCATAGGCAGGATTTCATTGATCAGCGCAACGCCATCCTCTTTTTCGGAAATAATGTTCATGGCATTAAAGGTACAGCCCATGAACATTGCCACGATCAGCGTAATGGCAATAAAGATATTCTGATAACCCGCCATCATATCCGGGCGCTCCAATACCTGCACACTGGCCTGTGCCGCCCATTCCCTCTGCTCGTAAAGAGCCGGGAGCGTGTTGGCTGTCTGCTGAAACATATCCAGTTCATCGCCGGAAAGGATTGTCTGGATGCTGCCGTTAGACATTTCCACACCAATCAGGTTTGTTGACGGTTCATTGATGGCCTCAATCAGTTCTTCCTGTGTGGGATAAACTGTGACAGTACCATATCGTTCCAGCCATGTGTTGACTTCCGAAGTGGTGGCCTTTGCCGTTACTCCAAAATGAAATTCCCCCAATGAAGAAAGGTCAATGGAGCCGACAAAATTCAATGCCACAGCGACCACGATAGGCAGGAGAAATGACATGATACAGAACTTGTCTTTTCGGACACTTTTCAGTTGATAGAGCAGTCCTTTCATGGTCAGCCCTCCTTTCCCATTTCCTTGCGGAACGCAGCTTCTACAAGGAGAAAGAGTAAAATGATTGCGCCTATCGCACCGGCATAGTAGACCGGGTTTGTAGTCGGGACACCGAAAAAGGCGTTTTTCAGTCCCATATATACATGGTAAAACGGGTGGTAATCGATCCACGCCATCTTTACGGAAGTATTTGCCGCCAGAAATACCGGCGTAGCCGCAAAGAGCGCAATTACCAGATACGCCAGTGAAAATTGCTTAAAGTCCCGCAGAAGCATGGTACAGCCGAAGCCTGCCAGTGCCATAATCAAGGAGAGGATAGCGGTCTGCACCAGCACCGCAGGCAAAACCGACATCCCGTCCAACCCCACATTGAACAGAACCATTAAGGCCGCAAAAACCAGATCGGTAATCAGAAAGAGCATGATTTTGGAGCATACAAACAGGCTCTTATGCAGCGGCATAATGGCATGGACGCGGATCACTCCCATCTGCTTTTCCTTAAACAGCACCGAAGCAATCCCCAAAAATCCAACGGCTACAATCTCAATAAAGAGAAGTTCACAGGTGATCTCCCGGCGCTGCTTCATTTCAGGGCTGTTGCTGCCGACGGTTTTTGCTGTATCATTCCCATCTGGGGAAAGCAGGGACAACGCATAGTCTGTTCTGTGTCTGTCTGCTTTTTCGGTGGCCGCATAGAACAGAACATGGGGTGTCTTTCCGCTGGCGTCAATCCCGACACCGTTCGTATCACTGGCAAGGGCATTATTCAGTTCTTCCAAAGAGGACACGGGCCGAACGAGGGAGGAAACCTCTGTCTGCATCCCAGCCGGATCATACAGATACACATTGTAGAGCTGGGCGTCCATGAATTTCACATAGCCGAAATTGATGAACAGCGTGTATAAAACAAGGGAACCCAGCGCCACCAGAAAGAATTTCCCGGACATCATCATCCGGCAGTCTTTTTTGAACAGAGAACAAAGGCTTTTCCACATTAAGACAGCCCCCTTCCCGTGTACTGGATAAAGACATCTTCCAGTGTCGGCTCCTGCGAATGGATGCTGATGATTTCATCATAGGCGAAAGGAATACCGGCTTTCAGTTCAGGCGCTTCTATGGTCTGCTCCTTTCGCTTGCCCTGATAAAGATAGGAAACCACAATGCGGTGATTGCTGTTTTTCTCTTTCAGATTTTGGGGCGTGTCCAGCGCAACGATATTTCCATTCGTGATAAACGCTACACGGTCACAGAGTAGGTCAGCGTCCAGCATATTGTGTGTTGTGAGAAATACCGTTGTGCCTTTTTGCCGTTCTTCCTCGATGATTTTTCTAAAAAGGACAGCGCCGGCGGGATCAAGGCCGCTGGTGGGTTCGTCCAGAAATAAAAGTTTCGGATTGCTGATCAAAGCTCTCGCCATGCTTACACGCTGCCGCATCCCTTTGGAGTAGGAGGACACCGGCTTATTGAGAAAGTCTTTCTTAAATTCCAGTTCTTCCAGCAGTTCTTTTACATCCCGCAGTTGTTCTTTGGGATAAAAGGACGCAAAATAGTTCAGATTATCCACTGCGCTTAAATTAGCGTACAGATAAGGAAACTCAAACAGGACGCCGATCTGCTGAAAAAACTCCTGCGTCTGCACGGTTCTCAAATCCTTTCCGAATAGGGAAACCTCGCCGCCATGCCCTTTTAAGATGCCGGTCAATATCTTTTGGGTGGTGGACTTCCCGGAACCATTCGGCCCCAAAAATCCGAAAATCTCCCCATCTGCCACAGAAAAATTCAAGCCATGTAACGCCTGCTTATCCTTTCCGTAGGAAAAAGTCAGGTTTTTAACCTCGATCATCTTCATCACCCCATTTTCCGATCTGGTTCTTTTTCTTCTCCTGTTCCCGTTTGCTCCACCATTTCATAAACTTTACCTTGAACGGGATGCAGATCACCAGCGCCACAACAATCAAAAGCCACCAGTACCATTCCATACCTAAAAACATAATCGCTACCTCCTTTATCTGGAGGGTCATTCCCTCCTTGTGGGATAAAGGTACGAAAATGCGTTGAAGTCGGTGTGAGGTCGCTGTGAAGTTGGTGTGAAATCTTACCGGCAGAAGAAAAGGCCCTGATCTCCATTTGGAAACCAGAGCCTATGAGAGAATATGAATTTGTTATTTTACTGTGGGGAGGGAGAAATAAAAGGCCACGCCCCCCGGCTGATTTTCTGCGCCATAGTGTAGGTGCTGCATGGACAAGACCTGTGCAACAATGGCAAGGCCCAGCCCGGAACCGCTGTATTTGGAATTTTTATCACGATAAAATTTCGACCATATCTTTGACAGGCTTTCTTCCGGGATAGGCGCCCCCTGATTGAAGATAGAGAAGTTCAAAAGGCCGTCTTTTTCAAGCAGGGACAATCTCAAAATCCCGCCCGGCCTGTTATTTCGTTTGGCATTGACGATCAGATTATTCAAGACCTGTTCCATCCGCCCTTTGTCTGTATTGACATAGACAGGATGCTCCGGCAGTTCATATTCCAAAACAAAATCTGCGTCCGGGGTGTCGATCAGCAGCCGTCCTGCCACCGTTTCCAAAAAGTCTACAAAGTCGAACCGCTCCGGGCGGAGCTGGGTAGCCCCATTTTCCAATGCAGACAGATCAAGCAGCGTAGTGATTAAGCGGCTCATGCGTTCTGTTTCCGTTATGATGACCTCGGAATACTTTTGCCGTTTTGCTTCGTCCGTTTCGTCTTGCAATCCCTCGGCATAGGCCCGGATCACGCCCAGCGGAGTTTTCATTTCATGGGAGAGGTTGTCCACCAGTTCTTTACGCTCGGCAAGCAGTCTTTTTTTCTGCTCAACATCCTGCTCTAATTTCCGGTTGGCACCTTCCAGAGAAGAAAACGCCTGTTGCAGATTTTCAGCCATCTTGTTCAGGCTCTCCGCAAGTTCTCCAAATTCATCATGGCTTTCCACATGGCAGGGATGGGAAAAATTAAGCTCTGCCATGTTCCGGGCAGCTTCATTCAGTTCCGAAACCGGCTTTGTGATAAAGCGAGCCATTAGTAGGTCAATGGCACAGACCAGAACCACCACAAAAGCCAGCCAGATCACAAAGGAAATATCTGTGTCCATCGGCAGTTTGGTGGACAGTACATAAGAAATAATCAGGACAACGCCGATCAGTTTGGAGGCCAGCAGGATCTTCTTCCGTATGGTAAAGATGTTCATGTTTTCCTTGATTTTCATACGCTCACCTCGAATTTGTAGCCGGAACGGATCAGGGTGACAATATGCTTGCCCTCATCGCCCAATTTCTGCCGCAAGGTTTTGATATGGGTATCGACCGTCCGTGTTGTTCCCTCAAAGTCGTAGCCCCAAATCCGGTTAAGAAGCTGTTCTCTGCTGAATATCTGGCCGGGATTGCCCATGAAGAAATACAGCAGTTCATATTCCTTGTGGGTTAAATTGATTTCCTGTCCATCTACAAAGACCTTATGAGATGTGGGGATGATCGTAATTTTTCCGGCGTTCACAGAATCGGTAGGTGTGATAGAGGAACGGCGCAGCAAAGCGCCCACCTTTGCCAGTAACACTTTTGGGCTGAATGGTTTGGTAATATAGTCATCAGCTCCCAGCTCATAGCCTTTCAGTTTATCTTCTTCCTCACTTTTCGCAGTTAGCATGATAATAGGGAGGTTGCTCATTTCTCTTGCCATCTTGCAGACGGAAAAACCGTCAAGGTGGGGCATCATCACATCCAGTATCATTAAGTCCATAGGATTGTTTTTCAAGATCATTAGTGCGTCCACGCCATCGTCAGCCGTAAAGCAGGTGTGGCCGCCTCGCTGCATATACTCGGCAATAATGCTCTGCATATTTTTTTCATCTTCCACGATTAAAATATTTGCCATAGAGAGGGGCCTCCTTTCACTTTTTCTTATATCGTCGATCAACCGGTCTTTCTGCCTCTTTTGGTATCAGCCAAACACCGGCCATCTTCACAGCGCCGGGGATGCGACCCTCGGTGCAATAGTAGTTAATCATTCGGGGAGAGATACCCCATTTCTCGCTTGTCTCTTTTAGAGTCATGTAGTCCATATAGTGTCCCTCCAATATGGATTATTATATTTCTTTTGCTCGAAGAATACAACATCCCATATTAAGTGTTTGGAAATAAATATTAAAAACTAAAGCCACAAGATAAAAAATCTCATGGCTTTAGCTTACAAGTGTTCAAATTTATAGCCAATCCCGGCGACACTCTCAATATAGTTTGGAAGATCCGGTTCAAAACGCAATTTCTTACGCAACTTACTTATATGATTATGAATGGCTTTTCTCGAATAGAAATCACAATCCTCTTTCCAAACCAAATCGGTAATTAGTTCGTAAGTAAAAACACGTTTGGGATTGGCAATGAGCAATGCCAGTATATCAAACTCTTTACTTGTCAGGTTGATAATCTGTTCACGAACCCTGACAGTGCGGTGCTCCAGGCATAGATAAAGCTCGCCTTCCTGTATTTCTGTTAGAGGATTCTTCTTTGCTGCGGAGGAAGTGTGACAGGAATTGAATACCGTTCCATGACAGACTCCTTGTTCCAAAATATATTGCATTAGAGCATTTTTTTGTTCCTCGTTAAGAAGCAGAAATAACTTTTCTCCGATCTGCTTTCCGGATTCTTCTATATCAAAAACAGCTAATGTCCCATTATATCATCACCTCCGTAAAATTTTCATTCCACAAAGAACAAACCCCGCCGGATCAGCTCCGGGATATTTACCGGGGCGGTGATATAGTCGTTCACGCCCTCATGCTGGTATTCATATTCCGTGGCAAGGTCGTTGTTCTCGGTGAGGATAAAGAACGGCAGAAGCCGGACAGGGGGATTCTTCATTTGGAACATCCCCGCCACCCGCCGCAGCGTATGAAACAGCTCCATTGCTGTGCCGTCCGGCAGTTCCAGATCACACAAGATCAGTTCTATTTCCTTATCCTCAAAAATCCGGCGCTTGGCCTCCCCAATCGAGGGAATCAAAATCAGGTCAAAGCCCTTTTGCAGCATAGCAGCCCGCAGCACTTCGGCGCTGGTATCTTCTGCATAGACAAAGAGCAGCTTGTGAAAAGTCGGGGCCTTTTCGCCGGATAACTGCCGGTAGGCGTATTCCACCAGCTTATCTTGCAGCAGCAGCCCTTTCATTTTGTCCATGCACAGCGTCGCGCCCCGGCGCATAGCCTCTTGTTCGTAGTCGTCCTTGTCATGGCAGGACGCCAGAATAAAAGGCAGCTCCTTATCTGCGGCCCGCACCTCGTCCAGAAAGTCCATGCCGGAACCGTCCGGCAGGTCGAGATCACAGCAGACCACCAGCGGCATTTCCTCTTGGATGGCGGCCCGCGCTTCTTTCAGAGTGGAAGCCGTTTTCACAGGGTAGCCCCGGTGCTGTAAGTATTTTTGCAGACACCATGTATAGGTGTCGCTGTCGTCAATCAGCAGTATCTTTTTCATGTGTCCTCACCCCCAATATTGATTTACCACAAGCATAAACTACAAATGTTACACAAATGTCCGAGGTGCCTTTGATTTCGACAGAAAAACAGGCTGAATTGTTACAAAGCTCGGACATTTCAAAAATTTCTTTGAGAAATGACGAAAAAAGCGGGGCAGCACACGCCGCCCCGCCGATCCCATACGGTTATTCCATTGCCCGCATTTGTTCAATCAGAGATTGTTTTTTCTGTCTGCGGATTGTCCATACAGACAAGATCAGCTCCATTCCGAACAATACCAGAATGAACAGCCCCATTTCCAAAACCGGGAATTGATATGGCACTACTTTTCCGTGTAGGGTAGCGCTGCCCATTTCTCTGCTTACGACGACAGAAATAGGAAGTCCGACAATCAGGATTGCCAATGTTGCAAAGAACGCATAGCATAGGCCCTCGCAGATATTCATTTTGCATAGCTGTTTTTGGGTCAGGCCAATGGAACGCAAAACACTGTTTTCCTGTTTTCTGGACATCTGATTAGAGAGGGTCGTGTTAATCAGGTTGATAACACCAAAGAGGAATACCAGCCATGAAAGAACCTGCATACTACCAAACGCCACAGAATTTTGTGATTTTTCAGCCGCAATCGCTGTATCTATTTCGTCTAAAGCAAGGTTACTATGTTCGGCTACAATATTTTTCAGTTCAGCTTTTACAGTTTCGTCTTTTTTCGGATCGCTTACAATGCTCCATGAGTAATCAAAAGTAGTAATTTCTGGGTGCAGTTCGCAGAATAAATCTTTTGGAGCAAAGAAAACCGAACCATCTGTATGAGAGCGTCCATGTCCGAAAATCACAGGCATTTTTGAAGCGGAAAACATTCCCGATATTGTAACAGGAATGGATTGCTTACCATCCACAGAAGAAAATTCAACGGTGGAACCGACGCCCATATCTTCAAAATGAGCTGCAATCTTGTCGTGAATTACAATACTATGAGAATCTGTCGGCATCGTTCCCGCTGTCAATGCAGCCTCAACCATAGCATAATTCTGGTCGGTCAGCGTATCACATATTCCCGAATTTTGGTTAGCATCTGTTTTAATGCTGGTATAGAGAGACTGTCTAGCTACGATTATATCCGTGACACCATCAATAGATAAAACTTCCTGTTTTAGTTCCTCATTCAGCGGATTACCTTTTACCAACATTTCTTCCGATAGATCTTGGAGATAGATTTTGTAATCACTGTCTGGAAAATATAGTCTTGCAATTTGTTCTGGTGAGCGTACTAAAACAATGGAGGATACCACCATCAGCAAAATTCCGCCGATACTCAAAGATGCAACTATACTAATTGTCTTTTTTCGGTCACGCTTAAAATTCGCAATTCCCATTGAAACAGGATTGAGTTTGATGTTCTTTTTCCGGCTGCGGATGGCCTTTTGCGCCGGGGTAAAACGGACGGCTTCAATGGGGGAAATCCCTGCCGCAATCTTCACCGGCTTACGGATGGAAATAGATACCATGAGCCAACTGCTTATAAGCGTCAAAATAACCGTTGCCACATAGGAAACAGCGTTAAAGCCCTTGGAAAACAGAAGAAAACCGCCGCATATGCCCAGCACTGTGCCAATCAGAATCCCGATACTGCCGAGTTTGCGTCCCTCGTTCTTTACAATCCGCTTGATTTGCTTTGGTGTCGCACCAATCGTCCGAAGCTGCCCGTAGCTTTGGATTTTGTCATTGATGGAGATACGGAAGATACTCTGGATCACAATATAGCCGCCAATCAGAACAAGGGCAATCACACCTGCCATCAGTGCAAAATCAAAGGATTTAGAAGCATAGGCAAAATACTTACTGTTCATTTTGGGCATAGGAAGCTGATATTCCTCTGCAATCTCCCTGCAATAAGAGGTCATCAGTTCCTCACCCAACTGATCGCTGTTTTTGAAATGGGCATAGGCGCGATAGCCAGCCGGGTCAAACCCATTCCATTCTGTTAGGGCAGCTTTGGAAAGAATGATCGCGCAGGTATTCGCTTCCTTTTCATTTACACTGTTCATAATGCCGGTAACGACATAATCACCATGAAAACTCTCGGTGTCTAAGGTCACAGTGTCCCCGATCTTGGCATTGTTTCCATAGGTGGAAAGAAAGTATTTGCTTACGACAATTTCATTTGCTTTTTCAGGAACCCGGCCCTCTAATAACTCCATCTGCGCCTTGGTAATCTCCATCATTTGTGTGTCACAATACACATAGGACGCATGATAGCCCTGTTCTGAAAGTTCCTCACCGAGCATATAGTAGCCGCCTACACGCTCAAACTCCGGCAGTCCTTTCAGGGTTTCAATGTCGTTTTCCTCCACGCCCAGCCAGACCGCCTCATAAGTATCGACAACCTGATTGCGCTGCATTTGTGTCAGGGAGGTAGACACAATTCCCGTAAAGCAGATTAGAAACGCCGCCAGTGCAACGGCAATCACCACCATCAGATTCCGGCGCTTCTCGCTTTGCAAACTTTTCTTTGCCAGCTTCTTTGTAATGGCGCTGGTATCATTCTCAAAAGGCCATGTCATAGCCTGCCACCTCCTTACTCCACAATCTTGCCGTCCTCAATGCGGACAATCCGATCTGCAAGGCGGGCAATGTCGTTGTTGTGGGTAATCATCACAACAGTTTGCCGGAACTCTGCACTGGTGCGCTTGATAAGCCCCAGCACCTCGGCGCTGGTCTTGCTATCAAGGTTGCCGGTTGGCTCGTCGGCCAGAACAATAGCCGGTTTGGTAATCAAGGCGCGGGCGATAGCCACACGCTGCTGCTGGCCGCCGGAAAGATTGTTCGGCATATTTTTCAGTTTATCTTCCAGCCCCAGCAGGTGAACGATCTCGTCCAAAAACTTCTGATCCACCGTGTCCCCGTCCAGCTCCACCGGCAGGACGATGTTCTCATACACATTCAGGATAGGAACAAGGTTATAGTTCTGGAAGATAAAGCCGATGTTGCGGCGGCGGAAGATGGTAAGCTGTTCGTCGTTCATTTTCGACAGTTCTTTGTCCCGGACAATCACATTGCCGGAAGTAGGGGTGTCCAGCCCGCCCATCATGTGAAGCAGGGTGGACTTGCCGCTGCCGGAGGTTCCCACAACGGCCACAAATTCGCCGTCATTTACAGAGAAGTTCACGCCGTCAAGGGCGCGGGTGATATTCGGCTCTGTACCGTAATACTTTTTCAGGTCGATAGTCTGTAAAATTCTCATAAAATTCAATCCTTTCTTTGTTTGTTGTAAATGCGGAACGCTGCTGCGCCGGTGGCCGCCAACTGTACCAGAATCAGCACAGCGAACAGTCCGAAGCTCTCATAGTAGAACAGTTCATCCCAAAACAGGAGAACATCGCAGAGGGCAGTCAAGGCAACCGTCCAGCGGATGTGCTGGGCCAGCCTTTGCCAGAACGCCAGCACAAGGGCAACGGGCGGGACGATCAGCAGCGCCAGATTCAAAATCATGGTCGGGGTCAGTTCCATTGCAACGCCTCCTCACTTTTGTTGATAAGGTCATTGTAAAACCCAAATGTCTGCGAAATGTTACAGCGGCCAAAAAATTTCATCGAAAATCGGGGTGAAATGTTACAACGCTCGGACATTTCAAAATTATTATTCAACTACCCTTAATCGAGCTACAATACTTGTTTTTCTAAAATAGCGAAACGAAACATGAGGAACTATAATCGCCACAACGCAAATAACAATTCCCTCTAATATCAACGGGAAAATCGTAGGCTGTATTGTAAACAGCCATAAGTCAGGTTGATTAAAGAAAGTAGGAAGAATTGTATTTGCAACAATAAGAGAGAGAGGTAAACCCATTACACAAATCAGAAATGCGTAAAACAATCCCTCCAATACGGTCAATTTGTTAATTTGTTTTTTCGTCATTCCGATGCTCTCTAATGTAGCAAATTCCCGTTGCCGGTTTATAATGCCCGTTATAATGATGTTGGAAAAATTCACAAGCCCGATACTTCCTAATAGAAACCCAATAAGGCCACCTATGATAAAAATAGTTTGTTTTAATCCATTCATAGTTTGTGCCAATGTTTCAGACGATGCGTATTCAACGGTAGGCAAAGAATTGATGTACTCGGTCGCTGGCAAAAAGTGTTCTTTTTCCACATCAAACACATAACTCATTATGGCTGGATTGTTATACAATTCCACAAACATCTCATTACTCATATAGAAAATAGGACAATCGCCGCCAACATCAGTGTAGCCAACATTCTTACCCGGAGATTCTACCAATGAAAAATCAACCACTGCACGCGCAATTACCGAAACCGTTTTATAAGGCAATCCATCTTTGTAAATGGTAACTTCCTGATTGAGCGGACAAAGAAATTCAGGAGATTCATTTGGGTTGATCGCTGAAATTTCTATAACATAGTTTCCACTTTCCAAATATGAGGTTAGTTGCTGTATATCTGTTTCTCCCTCAATGAAATTCAATTTAGGAAGTATTGATTTTTCTACCCCGTAAATATTGCAAAGAGGTCGATAATCAACACCGAGTTTTACTGGATAAGTTCTGCCATCAACCATACCACTTCGTATAAGGTGATTATCTTCTGTGTATTCGTCTAATACTTCCGTGACCAAACTACCATAATCATAAGTAACACTGACATCATCCAAAGTGTTTTTATAAATTCGACTTCCGTTCAGCACAGGAATATTATTTTCAATATCAGATATGATTTCATTACTAACAGAATCATCTTTAAATCGAAAACCTTGCACATTAGAAAATGTGTTTGGGCTTGCCACAACAAAATCAAATGAGGTAACAGAAGATACATATTTTTTAACATCAACACTATTTCCGATTGCGATTGCACTGTTTAGGAGAATAATGCAGAGTATCATGGATAAGACGATAAATATGGTACGCTTTGAATTTCTTCTTAAATTTCTCCATGCCATTTCTATTATTCTATTCTTAAACGAAAGACGATTCTTGTTGGCACTATGATAATTGTCTTTTTCATAGTATCTGGTTGCCTCAATGGGCGAAATCGTAGCTGCAATTTTGAATGGTTTCTTTATGCTCACCCAAACAGTAATCGCACTAAATATCCCGGCAACGACAAAAATAATAGGATTAAAACTCAAGTTCACAGAAAGATTGTGATACTCGCCTTTCATAAAATTAAGAATCCACGGAAGCATAAGTATTCCTACTATATATCCTAAAATCAACCCAATAGATATACCAATTATAGACAGCCAAAATGCTTGCTTATAAACAATTCGCTTGATTTGCTTCTCCGTTGTTCCGATTGTTCTTAATAAGCCATATTTCTTTATTTCTTGAACAACAGAAATCTCAAAAATATTGCGAATGAGCAAATAGCCCGTTATTACAAAAATCATAATAAAAAACAGGGCTGCTATTATGGCAATCCAATTTACAGATGTACCAGTGGATGGGCTGGTTCCCCTAATTTGCAAAATAGTTGTCTGTATAGACTGGATCGCTCCAACACATAAAGTCGTTACAGAAGTAAAAAGCATTGATGTTAAAACGATTGCTATTACAGCAACAATATTTCGTAATTTGTTGGCTTTGAAGCTTCTTTGCGCCAGCTTCTTTGTAATGGCGCTGGTGTCATTTTCAAAAGGCCATGTCATAGTTGTATCACCTCCATATTTGATAAGGGTATTGTAAAACCTAAATGTCCGCGAAATGTTACAGCGGCCAAAAAATTTCATTGAAAATCGAGGTGAAATGTTACAACGCTCGGACATTTCAAAAAAATTTACGGCGGGCAGCCGGA
>ERZ772831.2712-NODE-2712-length-14034-cov-12.197224_pt1 | contig 14034 bp, 8 predicted proteins | sample MGYA00580858_ERZ772831 | MGnify/ENA primary metagenome ERZ772831 (study PRJEB29015, sample SAMEA2737694) | human gut metagenome | biome: human gut; feature: human-associated habitat; material: faeces | place: China | collected 2012 ... | reverse complement strand
CGGAAGAGATCAAGGTCATCGACCCCTGCATGGGCAGCGGTCATATCCTTGTCTATGCGTTCGATGTGCTGATGCAGATTTATACCTCTGCCGGTTGGGATCAGCGCGAGGCGGCGCAGAGCATCCTCAAGAATAATCTCTTTGGGTTAGACATTGATGACCGTGCGGCGCAGCTTGCCTATTTTGCGGTGATGATGAAGGCGCGGCAGTATGACCGGCGCTTGCTCACACGCGGGATTCAGCCGAATATCTGCTCCATCCGCGAGAGCAACGGCATTCAGACAATGACCATCGAGTATTTCCACAAGAATGACCCGAAGCTGAAAGCTGACATTGAGCGCATCGTCACCGAGATGCGGGACGCCAAAGAGTACGGCTCCATCCTGAACATCACGCCCGTAGATTTTGCCGGACTTTACGCCCGGTTTGACGAGATCCGCAATGACATCAACATGATGCAGATGTCGGCGCTGGATGAATTGCTGCCGCTGGTCAAGTGCGCCGAAGTGTTGGCGCAGAAGTACGATGTGGTGGTGACAAATCCGCCGTATCTCGGCAGTTCCAGATTCAGCACAAAACTCAATGATTTTGTGATTGCAAATTACCCGGATGTAAAGGCTGATCTCTCAATGGTGATGTACAAACACGCGTTGCGAGATATGTGCAAAAAGAACGGTTTTGTGTCTTTTATAACAACGACATCTTGGATGTTCTTGTCCAGCTTTGAGAAATTGCGTAGTTTCGTTCTTGCGGGCTATGATTTTGAATCACTTGTTGATTTCGGCACAGAACTCTTTGAGGGGAAGGTCGGTCACAATCCGATTGTTGCATGGGTTAATCGGAAATCGCACACTGACCATGCCATGACTGGCATTCGCCTTGTAGACTATTGCTATTCGCGGAGAGATGAAAAGGAAACGGAGTTCTTCAATAAGAGAAATTATCATTATCCGAAACAGTCCAACTTCTCAAAAATCCCCGGTTCTCCGGTGGCGTATTGGGTGAGCGAGAGGTTTAATAAAGTATTTGAGGAGAAACATATATCAGATGTAGCCAAAGTAGTTACTGGAATGACCACTGCTGATAATGAACGTTTTTTGCGCTTGTGGTTTGAAATTAGTCTTAGCACGTTTTCTATCAAACAAAAGTCTAATTCCAAGTGGTTTCCTTATCAAAAGGGCGGAGATTTTTGCAAATGGTATGGGGATAATGAATACGTTGTGAATTGGGAGAACAATGGACTTGCAATTAAAAATAATATTGATCCCAAAACAAAAAAAGTTCGGTCAGGGAGCTATAACGAAAGCTACATTACAAAAAAGGGACTAACATGGACTTATATAACTTCTGGACCATTAGGCGTTCGGTTTGTTCCGGATGGGTTTTTGTTTGATAACAAAGGGTCGATGGTTTTCTTTGAAGATGAAGAGTCTATCTATACGAACTTAGGATTTTTATGCGGTACGATCGCAAGAGTTGTTTCTCAAATTCTTAATCCTACGATTTCATTTCAGCCTGGAAACATGGCTACAATGCCAAGTCCGCAAATACCGGAGAAAAAAGAACTGATAACGTCAAGAGTTAAGGAAAACATCCAGCATGCAAAAATTGATTGGGATTCCTATGAAACCTCGTGGGATTTCAAGCGGAATCCGCTGGTGTGAGGTGTAGCATGGAGTTCAAAACAAACCATTGTGACCTATATCCTCCTTCTGCGCCAGCAATAAAGCCAGGACATAGAATTAAAGTTCCAGAGGATCGCGATTTTTTCTTCCGAGCAAAGCAGTATGAGCTTGTCGATCAATACACAGCGGCGAGGTTTTTTCTCCGGCAAACAGATGGTGAGAATTACAAGGACTGGTTGTTTCCAACAGGTAATACGAATGCTGATTGCGGAATACAAAACACATGGAAAAGCTATTTTTACGAGGCAGCACTGATGTATTACAATATCCTTGTAGACCTGTCATGGGTATTGCTTTACTTGTCAGCAGAATATGTATGTTATCAAGATGACTGTGCCGTTAAGTTTGAAAGCGTAAAATCTATTGGCGAAGCTATGGAGCTTATGCGTAGTGCAGAAGGTTTGGTAGCCGAACCACTCTGCGCCACAAATCCAATCGGCTATATTAAAAAGATATGTCCAAAACTTGATAAGGCTGTTCAAATGACTATTGATTTTTGGAAGGAATATAAGGACAGTTCTATTCGTCATCTGTACAATTATTGTAAGCATCGTGGCAAACCTGCCTATGAGGAAATAATAAGGTTTAAGGGACCAAAAATTGCAAATTTTACTCGTCCAAAAGAGGATGGTTCAATGGTGCAGGTCGCTTTTGACACAAGAGATGTACGCTTTGAAGTCTCACTCGAAAAAAGCATAGAAGAATTATTTGCTTTTGATGATGAAAAACTGTTCCCATATCTTCATGATTTAATTTCCGAATTGGAAAAGATAGTTCAGCCGTCACCAATGGTATTTTGAACTGGTGACAGCACGGCAAAACAAAGGAGAAACGCTATGCCATATTTAGAAACTGTCCAAGAGCTTCTGGAAGCCAAAGAGGGCGAACACGTCCAATTCAAGGAAGCCAAAAATCGGTTTGACTTTGGAGAGGCGGCGAAGTGCTGCTGCGCTTTGGCGAACAATGGCGGCGGTAAGCTGGTATTTGGCATCACGGATAAGAGACCCCGCAGCGTGGTCGGGAGCGCAGCTTTCGACCAGCCGGAGCGTACCCGTATGGGCTTGATTGAGAAATTGAAGGTCAATGTTGATTTTCAGCTCTTCAACTATGAAAGAAAGCGGGTTTTGGTCTTCGATGTGAAGAGCCGTCCAATCGGTTTGCCGGTACAATACGATGGTGTAGCGTGGATTTACGAGGGCGATACGCTCAAGCCCATGCCGGAGGATATGCGCCGCAGCATCTATGAAGAGACCGGCGGCGATTTCTCCGGGACGATCTGCGCCGGGGCAACGGTCGATGATTTGGACGAGATCGCCATTGAAAACTTCCGTGCCAAGTGGATCGAAAAGAGCGGTAAAAAGCAGCTTGCCACGCTGTCAAAACAGCAGCTTCTCCATGACTGCGGCGCCATTACGGATGACGGCGTAACGTATGCAGCCCTGATCCTGTTCGGAAAGAACGCGGCGATCATCAACTATCTGCCGCAAGCGGAGATCATTTTCGAGTACCGTTCCTCCGAAGCGTCGGGTCCTGCCAATCAGAGAGAAGAGTTTAAGGTTGGTTTCTTCGCTTGCTATGACCGCGTGTGGGAGCTTGTCAATCTGCGGAACGACAAGCAGCACTATCAGGAAGGCTTTTTCGTGTTCGACATTGCGACCTTTAATGAGCGCGTTGTCCGTGAAGCGATCCTGAACGCGGTGAGCCACAGAAACTATCAGTTTGGTGGCAGCATCTTTGTCCGCCAGTTCCGCGACAGATTGGTTGTTGAAAGCCCCGGCGGACTTCCCTTTGGCATTACGCTCGACAACATACTGGATCGCCAGCTTCCGCGCAACCGCCGTATTGCGGAGATCCTTTCTCTGTGCGGCATGGTGGAGCGTTCCGGTCAGGGCATGAACCTGATGTTTGAACTGAGTGTGCAGGAGGCAAAGCCGCTTCCCGACTTCACGGGAACGGATGACTTCTTCGTCAGCGTTACACTGAATGGACTGATTCTCGACAAAGCAATGCTCTCCGTTATCAACCGGATCAGCGAAAGAGGCGCGGAGCTGCTGTCCACCGAGGATTTCCTTGTGATTGATGCTCTGTACCACGAAAGACCGCTGAACGAGAAGATGCAGTCTCGCTTGAACCGGCTGATCGAGATGGGCATTGTCGAGCATATCGGTCGCAAGAAGTATGTTCTTGCCAGAAGTCTCTATGCAGCGACAGGCAAAACCGGTGTGCATACAAGGCACGTCGGCTTGGATCGAGATACCAACAAGGAACTGCTGCTAAAGCACATCCGCCAGAACAACGAAGTTGGTACTCCGTTCAAAGAATTGCAGCAAGTTTTGCCGGGTCTTAACCGCAATCAGATTCAAGATTTGATGAAGGAATTGAAAAAGGACGGAAAAGTTTTTTGCGAAGGAAAGACAAGCGCCGCAAGGTGGTTTGCTATAAATTGATGGAAACGGACTTGCGGAAAACTTGCGTGTAACTTGCGGGAAACTTGCGGGAATTACAAATCAACACGCAAGATCCGCGTTTAAGTTTGTGGAGGGATAATTGATATGGGAAGACTGATTTCCGAGAAATATGCTGCTTGGCAAGCCGAGTGCGAAGCCCGCTTCCAGCAGCTCAAAAAGAACGAAGAAGAACTCAACCGTATTTTCATTGACATTTACGGTTTGCAGGACGAATTGACGCCAGATGTGGCGGACAAGGATGTGACGGTGCATCGCGTGTTTGACAGCAAAGACGATGTGCCGGAGTCCATGAAGGGCAGCAACTACGTCCGCACCATGCGCGATGAGATCGTTTCCCTCATCTCTTACGCCGTGGGCTGTATGTTCGGGCGGTATTCTCTGGACGTGGATGGACTTGCCTATGCGGGCGGCGAATGGGACGCCAACAAGTATAAGACCATCATTCCGGACAGTGACAACATCATCCCCATCTGCGATGACGAGTATTTTGACGATGACATTACCGGACGTTTCGTGGAGTTCGTCCGCAAGGTCTACGGCGATGATACGCTGGAAGAAAACCTCAAGTTTGTTGCCGACGCGCTCGGCGGTAAGGGTACGCCCCGTGAGGTGATCCGCAGCTACTTCCTGAACGACTTCTACGCCGACCACCTGAAAACCTATCAGAAGCGTCCGATCTACTGGCTCTTTGACAGCGGCAAGAAGAACGGCTTCAAAGCGCTGTGCTATATGCACCGTTACCAGCGCGATCTTCTCGCCCGTCTGCGCACCGACTATGTGCATGAGCAGCAGGAGCGTTACCGCACCCAGCTTGCCCAACTCGGTGACGCCATTGATCGTGCCAGCGCATCTGAGCGCGTGAAGCTGACCAAACAGCAGAAGAAGTTCCAAGATCAAGCGACCGAGCTGCAAAAGTACGAGGAAAAGGTTCACCACCTTGCCGACCAGAACATCGAGATCGACCTTGATGACGGCGTGAAGCATAACTACGAACTGTTTGCCGACGTGCTGGCGAAGATTAAGTAAGGAGATTTGAATATGAGCAATTTGTTTGCGCAGTTTCTCCAAGAAAGTGGGTTGTATGACGAAATTGAAATCACACCAGGCAATATTAGTGAACTTATTGATCTAATCGCCGGAAACGTTCGAATCGATAGCTACTGTAGTGAATGTGGCAGTAATCGGGTTTTTAGCATGAACCCCATTACTTTTATAGTTAACAACAAGGGGCAATTGTGTGATGAGAATTTAGCAGCATATCTCCAGCATTTTCAGAAAGCGCAGGCAAGTGCTCCGTTTTTTGGTGGGGAAACAAGAAGTGATCAGAACTGGTTCTGGAGTAATTGGCCGTGCTGCAAAGCAACAAGGGTCATTCACTTCCCGTTCGTATGCTCCATGGATGAGACCCATCACTTGGATTATGTAATACGTACACAAGGAAATATAATGTTGAAGATCGGGCAATACCCATCTGTTGCTGATCTCTCTTTTCCTGAACTCAAAGAATTCAGAAAAGTTGTTTCTGCAGACGATTTAAAAGAATTGCGGAAAGCGATTGGTCTTCATGCTCAAGGCATAGGGGTGGGTGCATTTGTCTATGTTCGTCGCATTTTTGAACGGTTAATAGATAAAGCAAAAGAACTGGCAATAGCAGATGGTAACATAGACAAGACAGAATACTTGGAATCACATGTTGCCGAGAGAATTAGTCTGCTGAAAAATTACCTTCCTGATACGATTGTACAGAATAAGACGTTTTACAGTATCGTGAGTAAAGGTATTCATGAATTAAGCGAGGAAGATTGTATTGCATATTTTCCTGTTATGAGGGAAGGAATTATGCTAATTCTGCGTCAATGGAGAGCAAAGCAAGACGAGGCCGAGACTGCACGAAAACTGGCAACATCGCTCTCGAAAATCACAGCCAATATCTCAAAGGAAGGGAACAACTGAATGTCCACAGAATCCATTCAATTTAATTTGCGAGAGCGTTTTGCAGCCCCCTTGCCGGAGTTCTATCGCCGCAGGATCGTCTTCTGGAAGGACGAGGATCGGGAGTTTGAGAAGGACGTTGACGAGCTGAATTTGGAAGGCGTCAAGATCATCAAGCTGACCGGCACAAATAATTTTGCCGTCAAGAAGCTGCTGCTTCACGATGACTTGGACAGCAACTATCTTATCTATTGCCCGATTACATACACCAGCGACGAAGACAACTGGCTTCAGGACATTGAATATTACAGCGAACCATTCCGCGCAGATTTTATCTCCATGCAGATGGATGAGCTGAATATCGCGCCGTCTGCCGCAATGCGGAAGACGGTCAAGCTCTATGCAAAGTTCTTCGACAGCAAAGAGCGTATTCAAAAGCTGCGCAGGATCGGGCGGGACTATCAGACACCCCTCCAACTCCACATCGACATTATGGCGGTTCTCGCCGGTTTGAGCGAAGGTTCCGCGCAGGATGTCATCATCGCCGTCCTTGCCGCGGGTCTCGATAAAGAGACGAACAGCGTCTTGCAGAACGTCCGCAAGTTTGGCAGTATTGAAGCCTTCTGGCAACTTGCGCGGAAGTACACCGGATACATCGAGGAAGAGGACAAGCCTTTGGGCTACTTTGCGGCGCACGTTCTGCTGACCGCGCTTTCTCAGACGATGAACGCATCCGTCCTGAAAGGCTTGGAGCGTTTCGTTTCTGAGACCAACAAAGCATACTGTTACAGCATCGTCCATGAATGGCGTTCCCGCGAAGATAACGAGGACTTGTATGAGCTGTGCCGCACCGTGGAGAACGAATTGCAGCTCCCGACGCGCTTTGACAAATTTGAGCCGGAAACGCTGATTACGGGAGACGTCTTCCCGTGCATCAACGAGAGCATCCTGAAACAGCTCTATGCTGAGATCAGCGACCATGTTGTGAAGGTCGATCTCATTAGGAAGGTCTGTGAAAACAGACGGACAGCCGGATGGTACAAGCGGTTTTCAAATTATTTTGACTGCCTCTTCTTCATCGGAAAGATGCAGACCTTCTATCAGGAACACGGCGGCGGATTCCATATCGTCGAGCCGAAGAAAATCTGGAAGCTCTATACGAGTGATCTCTACCGCATGGATGCCTACTATCGCCACTTCCATTATGCTTTCGGCAACTCCCTCAGGAACGCAAATGACATTCTGGAAGACGGCTTGAAGCACTCGACAGAGTTTGTCGAGGCACTGTATCAGAACTGGTTCCTGCGGGAACTGACCGCTTGCTGGACAAACGCGGCGGCAGAAGACCTCGCTGCTCTGGGCTATGTCTCGGATATCGAGAAGCAGCGTGATTTCTATAAGAGATATGTCGCTCCCGCAAGCAGTAAGAACACCCGCGCATTCGTGATTATCTCGGACGCGCTTCGCTATGAGGTCGCCTCCGAGCTTTCCGAGCGCATTGTCCGCAACACAAAGGGTACCGCAGAGTTGGAGTCGATGCAGGCGGTTTTCCCGTCCATCACGAAGTTTGGTATGGCAGCCCTGCTTCCGGGAAAGAGCATTTCCGTGAACGACAGTATGGATGTCCTTGTTGACGGGAATCCCACCCGTTCCACCGTGGAGCGAAGCGCGATCCTGAACGCGACGCCGAAAGCCAGCGTTGCCATTCAATACAATGACCTTCTGAACATGAAGAAGGATGAGCGGCGGGAGTTGGTTGCCGGAAAAGATGTAATATACATCTACCACAACTCTATCGACGCCATCGGAGACAAAGCCCCTACGGAGTCCAAAGTCTTTGATGCCTGTGAGACGGCAATTCAGGAGCTTTCCGGCATTCTGCGTATCATCGTGAACGAACTGAGCGGAACAAATATTTTCATCACGGCAGATCACGGCTTCCTCTATACCTATAAGCCTCTGAATGAGAGCGACAAGATTGACCGAAAAGCCTTCTCCGGCAACGTGTATGAGCTTGGACGGCGTTATGCGCTGACCGCTCCTGTCACAACCGCTGATTTCCTGCTTCCCGTCAATCTGGAAAGGGAGCTGGACGGAACGCCCATCAAGGGCTATGCCCCGCAGGACACCATCCGCATGAAGGTTCAGGGCGGTGGTGAGAACTATGTCCACGGCGGTATCAGCTTGCAGGAGATTGTCGTGCCTGTGATTGCCTTCAAGAACCTCCGCACGAGCAACAAGAATTACGTCGAGGTTAAGAACGCGGAGCTGAAACTTTTGAGCGAAAGCCGCAAGATTTCCAATCTGATTTTCTCGTTGGAGTTCCATCAGCGTCAGCCCGTGGGCGATAAGATTCAGCCCTGCACCTACTCCATCTACATGACGGACGATGAGGGTGTAGTGATCAGTGACCGGCAGACAGTCATCGCGGATAAGACCAGCGACAACGCGGCAGATCGCGTGTTCCGTGTCCGGTTCAATCTGAAAGCCGGAACGTATGATAAGAAGAAAGTCTACCGTCTGGTGATCGCAAACGAGATTGACGTGGAAGAGATTGAGTTCCACATCGACATTGCTTTTGCTGATGACTTTGGCTTTGACCTGTGAGGTGAAAAGAATGGATGAGCAGATGAAGACCGGAGAGACCGGCGATAAAAACGCGGTGATCGACCAAAAACTGCGGCAGTTCTTTGACGGAAAGATTGTCCGCAAAGACCTGACGAAGAAGATCAAGGAAGGCGCAAATGTGCCGGTCTATGTCCTTGAGTTTTTGCTTGGTCAGTATTGCAGCTCGGATGATCCAGAGGTCATCGAGACCGGTGTGGAGAACGTCAAGCGCATCTTGGCGGACAACTATGTCCGTCCGGACGAGGCGCAGAAGATCCTCTCCATGCTTCGTCAGCGCGGGATGCACACGGTCATTGACAAGATCACTGTCAATCTGAATATGAAAAAAGATACCTATGAGGCGGAGTTCTCCAACCTTGGTATCAAGAATATTCCCATTTCAGAGGACTATCCCGCAAAGTTTGACCGGCTGCTCTGCGGCGGTATCTGGTGCATTGTGCAGCTCGAATATGAGTTTCTGGAAGAAGATAAAAATGCCTCTCCCATCCACATCCGCAAGCTGACGCCAATCCAGATGCCCCATGTGGACATTGAGGAATTGAAGGAAGGCAGAAAGAACTTCACCGAAGAAGAGTGGCTTGAAATCATGCTGCGCTCCTGCGGTTATGAGCCGGATAAGCTGAATGACCGCGAACGCTGGCTTCTGCTTGCCCGTATGCTGCCGCTTGTTGAGAACAACTTCAACCTCTGTGAGTTAGGTCCGCGAAGCACCGGCAAATCCCATATCTACAAGGAAATCTCCCCGAACAGCATCCTTGTTTCCGGCGGTCAGACTACCGTTGCCAATTTGTTTTACAACATGGGCAGAAAAACGGTCGGCTTGGTCGGCTTGTGGGACTGCGTGGCGTTTGACGAGGTTGCCGGTATCAACTTCAAAGATAAAGATGGCATCCAGATCATGAAGGACTATATGGCGTCCGGCTCCTTTGCCCGTGGAAAAGAAGAAAAAGCCGCGACCGCTTCTATGGTTTTCGTCGGCAATATCAATCAGAGCGTGGATGTGCTGCTGAAAACATCCAGCCTCTTTGACCCGTTCCCTCCCGAAATGGGAACGGACACGGCGTTCCTCGACCGTATGCACTGCTATATTCCCGGCTGGGAGATACCGAAGTTCCGCCCGGAGCATTTCACCAATGACTACGGTTTCATCACCGACTATCTGGCAGAGTTCATCCGTGAGCTTCGTAAGGAGCAGTACGGCGATGCGCTGGACAAGTATTTCCGCCTTGGCAAGAACCTCAACCAGCGTGACACCATTGCAGTCCGCAAGATGGTCGGAGGCATGATCAAGCTGCTCTATCCGGACGGGGAGTTTACGAAGGAACAGCTTGAAGAGATCCTCAAGTTTGCCCTTGAAATGCGCCGCCGCGTCAAGGAACAGCTCAAAAAGCTGGGCGGCATGGAGTTCTATGACGTCAACTTTTCGTATATTGACAACGACACCTTTGAGGAACATTTTGTTTCCGTTCCCGAACAGGGCGGCGGAAAACTGATCCCCGAAGGAATGTGCAATCCCGGTCAGGTTTACACGGTTTCACAGGGAAAGAGCGGCATGATTGGCGTCTTCCGCCTGGAATCGCAGATGCTTCCCGGCAATGGCAAGTTTGAGCGGACGGGACTGAACTCTGACGGCAAATGCAAGGAGGCGGCGAACACTGCTTTCAACTATCTGAAAGCAAACGGCAACCGCATCAGCGGCGCAATCAGCACAACAACGAAGGACTATATCATCAACTATCAGGACTTGCAGGGCATCGGCATGACCGAGAAGCTGGCACTTCCCACGCTGATCGCGCTCTGTTCGATTGCGCTTGGAAAGCCGACCCTTAGCAGTCTGGCGGTGCTGGGCGAAATCAGCATTGCGGGAACCATGCTCAAGGTGGACGAGCTTGCAAATGCGCTTCAGGTCTGCCTTGACAGTGGCGCAAAGAAGGTGCTGCTGCCGATCACATCGGCGGCTGATCTCGGACTTGTTCCGGCAGATTTGATCGGCTGCTTTAATCTTGTGTTCTATCAGAGCGCAGAGGACGCAGTTTATAAGGCATTGGGTGTTGAGTAATTCCGATCAAAAAAGGGGTGAGAACCATATGCGCTGCCCATATTGTGGAAGCCCGGTCGAATCGGATGGCCCGTGGTGGGTGTGTTATTGGTGCGGAAGCAGCTGCGATCCAGAGCCGGAGCATGAGTCGGAGCAAACACCGACCGTGCGGCTGACGCTGTCGCTTTCCTTCGTCTACCATGTTGACCTCCCTGAAACTTGGAGCGATTTGAAAAAGGCACTGAGGCAGATCGCACCCGGGCAGATTGCGCTCTCGCAGCTTCTCGGAAAAGTGCTGCTGCACAACATTTCCACCGGAATCCAGCGTGCGGGAGCGTTGCCGGACGAGAAAAAGGCGGCGGAACTGCGGACTTTTCTGACTACGACCACTGACCTGAATCTTGGCGAAAGCGCAGAAGAAATCATGCGTGATGCCAAGAAAGACGTTCTGTTCCGCGAAGAAGCTGCCCTTTCCGAAGCGGACTGCGGCACGTTCTGGACGGAACTGCTTGCCACGCGCCCCGTGGAAGACTTCTATAACCACGTTGATCCGGATGGATTGTTCGAACTGTTCTCCGAATTGTCCTCTGCTTATGCCTACTTCGGCGGGAAAAAGGATGAGGAAATGGGCGAGGCGCAGGACTATCAAAATGCGCTGGAAGAAGCCTATCACACCCATTGGCAGAACAAAGTGCTGCTGCATCCGGACGTAGAGCGCGCAAAACGCCTCTTGGCGCAGGGCAAGTTTCCGGATTACGAGGATATTTGCCGCGAGATTTTGCTGGTCGAATATCCGGAGGAAGTCCCGCATGAAACCGCCGAGGTTTTCGATGAATTGTCGTGGGAACGTGTTCTGGATGATGTGTTTACAGACGACCCGGAAAAAGGGATGGAGATGTGGCGGCGGCTTCTGGACATCGCAGAACCGTCTCTGAAAACCGATGCCAAAACAGCCGAGAAACTGCTCCCGGACTGGGATTGGCTGGATTCTCCAACCGACGATCAGGCGCTTCCACTTTTGGTCGCGTTGGATGACGAGCGGTTTGTATCGCAGCTTTTTGAAAGCGCGTACCTCGACAGATTGCAGTTCAATGTTCTGGAGATCTGTCGGGATTGTGGGGAGGAAACGCTGGCGCGGCATTGTATGGACCTTGCACTGAAAAATCCCTGTCTAGATGAGCAGTGGAGGAAACGGTATACACAGGTCCTTGTGGCTGCACCTTCTTCAAAACGCACAAAGCCACCTGCCCGTGCACTTGCAAGACCGCCCGTCAGCACTCAGAAAAAGCCGGCTGGCGAAAGCTATTATCAGTTCTGCAATGTGCAGTTCAAGGAGGATGGAGCGGCGTATGCCTATCTGACCGGGGGAATTTCGCTGAAAGCAGGCGATTTTGTAGTCGTTCCGATCGGCGATCATCAAGCAGAAAAGCTTGCTCGGGTGACAGAGGTGTTCGTTTGCAGCACACAGAATGCGCCATATCCGCCGGAGAAGGCGAAATTTGTGCTCCGCAAGTCTGAACGGACAGCCTTTCCGGAACGCACAAAGCCGCAGCATCCTGCTCCGAAGCAGGCAGCCGTGCCAGTACCGACTGAATCGAAGCGCACAGTTCCGCCTGTGCAGTCCGCACCGACCGCAAATCCGCAGAAGTCTGCGCCGACTGTACAATCGGCAATCACACCGCCGATCGTCAGCCAGACGCCGACGGAGCCAGAAATAACCGAAAAGAAATCTACGCTGTCAAAGAAGCCGTTTCCGTTTGGAAAGCTCATCGCGGCAGTTCTGGCAGTAACCGTGATTGCTGGTATCTCTATTTCTATCTCGAACCGCAACAAGCAGAGAACAGCAGCTTATGATGCAGCCCTGCAAGAGCTGTCAAACGGCAATTACACTTCTGCCGAGCAGGACTTCTCGGAGCTTTCCGGCTATCGGGATGCGGCATCGCTGTCCGTCTACTGCAAGTACGCCGATATGTACAAAGACAGGACGGACTACGCAGGCGGGCAGGATGAATTGGCGAACATCACACTGCAATATGACACGGGCTGGCAGCAGAATATTGACGCGCTGGAAACCCGCGTTAAAAGCTATAAAGCGGAGAAAGACGCCGCCGAGGAAGCCGAGCGTCAACGCATCGCTGCGGAGAATGCTGCAAAGCGGGAACAAAGTCTGAAAGATCAGTATTCCGGAAAACTGCCCGTAGAAGGGATGCCGGTAAGTTGCCTGAAATACACGTCACTCGGCGAACCGGATAAGCGACTGAACTGCAAAAACTTTGAGAAGCTGGAGCAAAATCAGAAGTATTTCAATGTCTACTGGTATGATGGCAACGGAGAAATGATCGCTGCCGGTATGTGCGCTCAGTGGAGAGATGACAGCGAGTTTATGCTGAAAACCTTCTCGCAGTATTACCCGTCAGGCAGCAATAAAGGACAGACCTTCCATTACGGCAACGGAGACAACAATTCTGGAAGCATCCGGGATGACTACGGCAATCCAGAAGACCTCTGGGAAGATAACCAAGATTGGTATGAGGACGAGGATGAAGCGTGGGATGAGTGGGAGAATGGATAATAAGTCTTGGATAGTCTTTTTTTAGGAAACGGCAACAAACTGTCTGAAAACAATCTACAAAAGGAGGGCTTGTCTATGGTGAATGAAGAATCTGGTTGCGGCGTATATGATATCCTTAAAATGCAGCGTACAATTTTGAAAATCCAAGAGATTGTGAATGCTGAACCGTTTTCAGCGAAAGAGGCCAGAAATGAAATTTGCGCTATAAATCTTGAGCACCCGGAAAATCTGGTCATCTATGGACTCCTTTTTTCTCAAAATTCTTCGGGTACCCGCATCGTAGATGCGGACAAAGAATGCCTCATTTGCGATTTGCAATGGAAACAATACTATCTGAGTGCGAAATGTGTTGGAAAAAGTATTGATGAAATGCGAAAAGAATTGTGCGGCGAGGCAGAGCATTTTTAGACTCGCTATAGACAAAGAATACGCGGCCGGTGCATCCACCGACCGCGTAATTTTATATTTTTGAGTCGCGGAGCCACTGCTGGAACTCCTCCAGCGAGATGATCTCGCGGTCACACTTCTTCTTTTCTTCTCTGGCCTGCTCGCTCCACGCATAAAACTGCTCGTCGGTGACGCGCCCGGCCTTGATCCACGCGAAGCGCTTTTTGTACTCCTTGCGGTACGCCTTGAAAATCGGGTCGTCGGTCTGTTTTTTCGTCCACTGCCGGAACGCGCCGATCTCGCGGCAGCGCTGCTCACCGTACT
>ERZ772831.2695-NODE-2695-length-14127-cov-11.218093_pt1 | contig 14127 bp, 9 predicted proteins | sample MGYA00580858_ERZ772831 | MGnify/ENA primary metagenome ERZ772831 (study PRJEB29015, sample SAMEA2737694) | human gut metagenome | biome: human gut; feature: human-associated habitat; material: faeces | place: China | collected 2012 ... | reverse complement strand
TGTTCAGCCTCTCTATCCTGTCCGATTTCTTTGCACTTTCCTTTTTCAGCGACTTAATCTGCGTCTTAGCTTGTTCCAGACTTTGTTTTTCTGCTTTCAGTCTATTGTGTACCGCAATCAGCCTTTTTCTTGTTCTGTGTAGCATTAACGAGAATACCACTATACATAATAATATAATAATAAGTATGCCCATAGATACAGATGTTATGGTGTTCAGCAAGTCTTTCATTGTGAGTGACGAATTTATGTTCGACTGCAATTCGCTCATGTTATATTTCTTTTTTCTTGTATAAAGACTGTCTTTTGCCTCCGACATCTTCGACATATAAAGGGCGTAATTTTTCAAATCGCCTCTTTTGTAATACAAAGCCGCTATCTTTTCAAATGTTTCTGCTTGAGTCAGATAGTTCGGGTCGCAATCAATAGATTTCTTCCACATCTCTTCTGCCTTGGCGTCGTTTCCTAAAGCGTTGTTGTAGTAGCCTGCAACTCTATATGATACCGCATCCTTGCTGTAGTATAATGCGCTGTCAAGATAATCTTTCGCTTTCCTATTGTCTTTATTTATGAAATAGTCGGCAATGATAGAATAGGTGTATCCCTTGCAGCTGTTGTGTGTATATGGTAAAAGAGGCTGCGCCTATTTTGACACAGCCCCTTTATTTATGAGTGCCAATGTAGCACAAAAGCCCTATATATCAAGGATATATTAAATTTCTAACTTCTAATTTCTAAATCAATACACTTTGTAGACGACGCGGAATTTGCCTTGGCGGTCGATGAGGCCCTCGAAGGTGACGTCGCCGTTGGGCGAAACGATGGTGGCAGGGGCGTAGCCGTCGGTGCTGAATGCACCAATCGTCCATGGGAAGCAGTAGTGCGAACCAACACCCACTTCCGAGGTTTCGGTTTCGGAGAAGTGTGCCACATCTGCCTCGTCGTACCATGGTGTGCCCCACATTGCGGTGTGTAGGTCGGCTTCAATTCTCATGCCTTTAGTTTTATCGTAGCCCTCAACGCTGGGCTGGATAATAAGGACAGAAGGAAATTCCTCGTTTTCAGCCTCGTCGATAAAGCGCATATATCCCTTACCGTTATGGAGCGCCGAACCCCACAATGCCACACCGCTCAACTTGCCCGATGTGGTGTAGTAGCGCGCATAGAAATTATCGCCTATCCCCATTGGGGCGATGGTGCATAAACCACCGTCGTAGTCGCTCACCGACGATGGGAAAATGTTCTCGTCCACCTTCCTCGGCTCAAAGCATTTGCGCCCCGTAACATCAATAAAATAGAAATCGTCGTTTTTCTCAACCACCAGCGCCATGCTGTCGGAGAATGAGCGCACTTCCCTATATTGTGGCTTAATCACGATTTTTCCCAATCCGTTCATGAATCCCCAACTGCCATCAAAACCGTTCTCGTTAGGCACATACACGGCACGCATACTGCCACGAAGCGGAGCAATGGTGAATTGATTTTTGCCAAACTGCATCGGCTTTGTCACCACACCTGGGGCGAATGGCTTCAAACTGCGGTCGATGAAAGTCCAGTTCAACGCATAGCCCGAAGTGGCAGTAGCCACGGCGGCAATGCCGTCAACAAAGTTGGTGGCATTCACATATTTCTTGGGCAGAGCCTCCACCGCGCCGGTAGGCTTAATAAGGTAGAGCTGCTGAGTGTTGTCGTTCTTATACATAATCAGCCCCTCCTTCTCCATACGGGGGATTCGGGTGAAGTCAGCCACCTTCCACGCATTTTTGCCACCAATGGTGCCACCATCAATGTAGCGAAGTGTGTAAACGGTGCCGTCGGTGCTGATGCCATACACACCGCAACTCACTGGCGTAACGATTTTTGTGTCTGCGTCCTCGCTATCGTCGAGAAACTGGGTGTAGCCTGCCTCAAAATGCAGCGGCATCTGTAGCGATGCCTCACTTGCATCTTGCTTCCCCACTCCACCTTTCTCAAGCCAGTCGGTGGCGTGAGCGATTGAAAAACTCAGCGTGAGCGCACCCACGAGCATCATACCCTTTCGTAAAATATTAGCCTTCATCATCATTGGTTTTAATTAGTGTTCATTAAATTCGCAGCTTAATTATTTGTTATAAATGCAAGTCCTTGACAAACATTTGTTTACAAAGACTTGCATATGTCAGGATTTTCACTTAACTTGGTGCTGCAACACAACCGAGTAAGTATTTGCTAGCATATGACAAAGTTACAAATTAAATCCGATAGAATCACATCTTTTGGCGGAATTTATCTCGTAATCACTTATTTGACCAGTTATATCGAAAAAGTATGTACAAGGGGGGTGTGATGCAAATCACAGCCCTCTTGCTTTGTATATGGTCTCCTTTGCGGTGTTTATCTCCTGGAACTTCTTCTCGGCAGCCTTGCGCACGTCGTCGCCGAGCGTAGCCACGCGGTCGGGGTGGTGCTTCAGTGCCATGCGGCGGTAGGCAGCCTTCACCTCGTCGTCGGTGGCTGAAGGGGCGATGCCGAGCACCTTGTATGCGGCTTCGAGGCTGTTGCCGCCCGAAGAGAGGTTGAGCATCGAGCTGAGGTCTTCGGCAGAGATGCCGAGACTGGCAGCCACGAAGCGCAGCGCCTCTATCTCGCTTTGTGGCACGGTGCCGTCGGCTTGCGCAATGAGCACGAGGAAGTTGAGCAGCTGCAGACGCTGCGAGTAGTCCATGTGCTGAGCTATCTCGGCGCACGACTCGCGTATGGTGTTCTTGAACGCAGCTTCGCCCATCTGCTTCTGACGCTCGAAAAGGCGCAGGAGTATCTCTTCGCCCTCGCGCACGGCTATCTCGCCGAAGTTGCGGCGCAGGAAGTTGCGCACAAACTCCATTTCGGAGTGCATCACCCTGCCGTCGGCTTTCATGATGTACGAGGCGAGCACGAGCAGCGAGAAGAGGAACGAGTTGCGCTGTCCCTCATACTGCTGCTGGGCTGAATAGCCGCCGTATGCGTTGCTGTTTCTGTACGTGCCGTTGTCGAACGTGTTGTCGGCGTTGTCGCTAAAGCCTTCGGCTCCCTTATCAAAGAGCCAGCCTATGGCGTAGCCGGCAAGTGCTCCAAGCGGTCCGCCGTTGATAAAGCCGAGAAAACCGCCAATCCATCTTCCAATTCCCATGTTTTGTTGTTTGTTGTATTAATAAACTTTTTGTATAAATTTGTCTGTTTCTGCTTCTTCCATGCCGCTCTCCAACAACACCTGCTTCAGGTTGTCATAGTTGTGACGGAAAGCTTCGATGCGCTGCTCAGCCTCCTGTGGAGCATAGCTGATGGCTACGCCTGTCGACTCCATTGTGCCTAACTGCTCGTTGAACACGAAGCCCGGCGTGCGACTCTTGACGGCTACGCATCCCTGCTGTATGTGGCGGAACTTGCCGATGAGTCCGTCTGCAACAGGTGTAGCGTTCTGTGGAAACGCAATGGTGACGGTCTTCTCCTTCGCGCAGTCGGTATCGGGTATGTTGATGAGTACCGATAGGTTGTTGCCGTCGTATGTGTAAGACATCTCTGTGCCGTCTATCTTCACGCTGGCGGGCACAGTCGATGCCACCAGTTTAAGTGTGTAGCGACGGTTGGCAGGCATGTCTTTGTACGTGCCCTTGCGCGCACCGATGGTTACGGCTATGGTGCTGTCGTTGAGCGTGCGCTTGGTGAGCAGCGTGGTGGCGTACTCGCTGGCGTAGTCTTTATCGTTGCCGTTGTCCTCGTAGAGCGTGAAACTGCTGTCGCCCTTGCCCGGATATACGGCTACGGTTATCGGTTCGCTCGTGCTGCTGAGGTTCTCCACCTTGCCGTATTCGGGCAGAACAGAGCCTGCCTTTACGTAGACGGGGTATTCGTCGAGCTGGAATTTGCGCTCAACGGTCTGTCCGCCACGTAAGAGCGTACCCGACGAGAGTTCGTACCAGTCGCAGCCATCTGGCAGCCACACCTGTTGTGTGGAGATGCCGTCGTGCATAGGGCTTGTGATGGGGTAGACAAGCACGTTGTCGCCGAACATATACTCGTTGCGGTTGGCGTAAGCCTCCTCGCTCTCAGGGTAGTCGTAGTACATCGGGCGACAGAGCGGCAGGGCATCGTCGTAGGTGCGTCGTGCCATGCTATATATATAAGGTGCGAACTGGTAGCGCTGGCGTATTATGTCGTGCAGGATGTCGCGTTCGCGGTCGGCGAACACCCACGGCTCTTTATTGAGTCCGGCATCCTTTGTGGAGTGGGTGCGCAGAATAGGGCTGAACGCACCGAATTGCATCCAGCGTATGTACATCTCGGGGTCGATAGAGTGGGCACCCATGTGTCCGCCCATGTCGTGGCTCCAATAGCCGTAGAGCACGTTGGACGCTGTAGAGTTGAAATAAGGCTGGAAGTCGAGCGATTTCCAGCTTATTATGGCATCGCCCGAGAAGCCTATCTGATAGCGGTGGTTGCCCAGTCCGCCCCAACGGTGGTAGAGCATAGGGCGCGTGTCGCGGTTGCGCTCCATGTCGGTGAACGTAGTGTAGTTGATCCACCACGTGTTGCTGAGGTTGGGGAACTGTTTGTCGTTGCCCCACTGCTGCCAGTCGAGCCACCAGAAGTCGACACCGTCCTTCTCCATCGGGTGCAGCACCTTCTCGTACCAGCCCTGCATGAAGTGTTTGTCTGACGCCGTCCACTCTATAGTCTTCTTCTCGTCGGGGTTCATGCCCATCCACTGCGCCATCGCCGGGTAGCAATCCTCGTCGGGCTTTATGCCGTCGGCAGGGTGCAGGTTGAGCGTGGTCTGCAGATTCTGCTGCTTAGCCCACTGCAGGAAGCCCTTAGGCGAGGGAAACAGGCGTCGGTTCCAGGAGTAGCCTGTCCAGCCACCGCGTGAGGGTTCGGCATAGTGCCAGTCCATATCTACGACGAGCACGTCGAGCGGAATGTCGTAGTTGTGCATCTTCGTGACGAGGTTGCGCAGCTCGTTGTCGCTATACGTCCAGTAGCGCGACCACCAGTAGCCGAAGGCGTAGCGCGGCGGCAGTGGCACCTTGCCGGCGAACTCGGTATAGTCGCGCAGAGCCTTCTTGTAGTCGTGGCCGTAGGCGAGGAAATACCAGTCCTGTGTCTTTCCCTCGTTTGGTCGGTGGCTTACCCACTGCCAGTCGGAGTCGTCGAACACATATCCGTTGGAGTCGTCGATGAACGTCCAACCGTTGCGCGAGAGGAGTCCGTCTTCGAGCGGCATCTTGTGCGAGTCGAGATTCGTGTCGCCATCGTAGCCGTCGAGTGTGCGGTAGGTTCCCTTCAGATTGGCATCGTCTTTCAGTCCCGGATGCCAGCTGAACGAGGTGGTGTATGGGTTGTTGACTTTCTGCTTGCCGTCGGTCTTCCGCTTCGTCTTCGCTGAAGAGATGCGAAGATTCTTCTCGTTGAACATTCCGCTGCCTTTGGTGTACGACAGGACGAAGCGGTCGGTGGATATAGTAACGCTCTTCGGCGTGTTCTTTACCTTGTATGCTGCGGCAGGGTAGCTGCGGTCTACGGCTATGAACGACTTGCTATCAAGAAACTGTCCGTCGGGTGTGTATTCCATGCGTATTGCTCCGTCGGTAATCACGGTGAAGCGCACGTTCTGGTCCTGATAGGCGATGTTCTGGTTCTGCGCAACGGCGCACGTGGCTATTGCCGCAAGTGCTGTTGTGATGATGTTTCTTTTCATAATTGTATGTGTTTTATAGTGGTTTTGTTTGCTGTTTATCGGTGGATTGCGTTCGCCGTCCGATCAGATTGCGTCCGCCGTCCGATCAGATTGCGTTCGCCATCCAATCAGATTGCGTTCGCCGCCCGATCAGATTGCGTTCGCCATCCAATCAGATTGCGTTCGGTGAACGATGACTTTTGCTTTGTTTGCAAGTCAATCGTTCGCTATGCTTTCATAACTCGGGATGTCCTGCAGGAAGTTGTAGTTGCGCTTCTCGTAGTCTATTTTGCAACAGTAATGCTGCAAACCGTTGCTCACCACGAGATAATCTACGTGTAGCAACAGGTTGTACGCTGCAATCTGCTCAAACACCTTCTGCGTTATTTCTATCGTAGGTGCCTTGTATTCCATTATCATACGCGGCTGCAGATGGCGGTTGTACAGCACGCTATCGGCGCGCAACTTCTTGTTGCCGATGCTGAGGCTCATCTCGTTAGCCATAAGCGCAGCGGGGTAGCCTTTGTGTTCTATCAGATAGTGAACGAAGTGCTGGCGCACCCATTCTTCGGGTGTCAGTGCCACGTAGCGATGGCGTAGAACATCGAAGATGCGAGGCTGTTCTTTAGTGCCCGACAACTTTATTTCGAAAGATGGTAGGTTTAATCGAATCATTTTTGTAATTTTGCTTATGCAAAGATACAGTATTTTGCGTATTTTTACACCTTATTATATTATAATTATGGCAGAAAAGAAATCATCGGTCACATTCGAGACCATTATGCGCGACCTCAAAGCTAAGAAATACGCTCCAGTGTACGTGCTTATGGGCGACGAGTCGTACTATATCGACCGAATAACCGATTACATAGCAGACAATGTGCTTGACCCCGACGACCGCGACTTTAATCAGACGGTTGTGTTCGGCGCAGACACTACGGCGGCGCAAGTGGTAGACATGGCAAAAGGATACCCCGTTATGCCAGCTGCGCATCGCGTAGTAATCGTGAAGGAGGCGCAAGGGCTGAAGTCGCTCGATGCTTTGGAACGCTATTTTGAGAAGCCTTTGGCGTCTACGGTGCTTGTTATAGCCTACAAAAATGGCACTATCGACCGCCGAAAGAAGGTTGTGGGCAAGGCGGAGGCTGTTGGAGTGGTGTTCGAGAGCAAGAAAAAGCGCGATTATGAGCTTCCGGCGTTCATCGAGACGTATCTGAAGAAAAATCATGTGGCAATAGATACGAAATCGGCTGCGATGATAGCTGAGCATATCGGAGCCGACCTCAGTCGACTCATTTCGGAACTCGACAAGGTTATGATCTCGCTTCCGGATGACGATAGGCGAGTGACACCGGATGTTGTGGAGCGCGAAATCGGAGTGAGCAAGGAATTTAACATTTTTGAACTAAAGACTGCTATCATAGAGCGCAATGTGTTCAAGGCAAACCAAATTGTGAAGTACTTCGATAAAAATCCCAAAGCAGGGTCGCTCTTTTCGTGTCTGCCGTTGCTCTATACCTACTTCCAAAATCTCATGGTGGCATTCTATGCACCCGATAAAAACAACGACAATAACCTCGCTGCATTTCTGGAACTAAAATCGGTGTGGGGATTGAAAGACTATAGGGTAGGGATGCGCAATTTTAGTGCAATGAAGACTCTCCAGATTTTAGCCAAAATAAGAGAAACAGATGCCAAAAGTAAGGGTTTAGACAGTCTAAATACCTCCACAGACGACCTAATGAGGGAGCTAATCTTCTTCATTTTGCATTAAAATAGCTGGTTTTTGTAGCTGTTTTTCTCTAAAATAGAAATTCTGAAAGACCTTATTTTTTAGCCTAATTCCTTACAATTCATAGGAGTTAGGCTATTTTTGTGCCCTTATATGTGGCTGTTTTTTGAGTTGCTTTTATCCTTGTTCGTATTTTTTCAGAAATGCAAAAAATCGCTATTTTCGACACTTCGATATTCACGTTTCGTAAACCTTAACATAAAGAATTACATATTTACACACGTAAATTATGAGTAAATATGTGTTTGTAAACCCACAAAGGCGCAAGTGGATATGTAAATGTAAATCGTATAACTTTGTGTATTTGCGCTTTAAAATTCACAAATCCATACTATACAAGTGTGATAATTATATTAATGCGAGTTCGATGATTTGACGTAAGTGCTTGAAAAAGTGCACGATAATACTTTGTGTTATATAAAAACTTGCTTGTTTTTGCGAAATACAGGCTTATCCGTGCATTTGCATATTATTTGTTTGTGTATGTATGTTTTGTAAGTTAAATAAAATCAGTCATTTAATAAGAAATATTAAACGTATTCTTACATATATAAGATGTCCCAATTCAGCAATGTGTGTCTACAAATCTATAAAACATGAGGTAGAATGTAGTTTGTAATATTGATTTTGTAAATGTAAATAAAAATATTGATATTGAAATATTAATTTAAAAGTTTGTATATGTCGATTTATATGTTTAACTTTGTAAATGCAACGAAAAAGCAGCCTAAAAGCACTTTTGGGTATGTCTCACGTAAAAAGTAACTATAAAATGAAGGATAGAATTAAGAAAATTATGGAGATGCAGCGAACCACTCAACAGGATTTCGCTGATCAGTTGAAAATAGCTCCAGCTACTTTGAGTAGTATTTTCACTGGACGCACTCGCCCTACTCTGGCTATAGTTGACGCGATAAAGAGTCGCTTCCCGCAGATCTCTACCGACTGGTTGATGTTCGGTAAGGGAGACATGCTCGTGAAGCGTGATGAAGAGGCAGAACAGTCGAATGGTGAAAATGGGTCGGAAAACGACCTGTTGATTGATTACGATTCGGCATCAAAAACAGAACAAAATAACGCCGACAACTCACCTGTTAATCAATCCATACCAGACTATGCTATGAAAAGTGGTGATGTTGCAGGTTTTGCGATGAAAAGTTGCGAGGTGAAGCAGCGTCGAATAACCGAAATACGTGTTTTTTATGACGATCAGACCTGGGAAACGTTCGTGCCGAGCGCAGGTTAAATAACATTAACTGTTTTCTTGTAATAATAATAATTTGTATCTTTGCACCTTACTAAATATAATTGATAAAAGTGCTTGCGCACACTAATTAAAAGGTAGCATAAACAAATATTATATAAATATTCAATGAAACAGTACAAATTAGTGAACAATGTGCTTGGCTGGCTCACGTTCTTCGTGGCAGCCTTCGTATATTGTTCTACGATTGAGCCGACAGCCAGTTTCTGGGACTGTCCTGAATTTATTACAACGGGTTACAAACTCGAAGTAGGTCATCCGCCAGGAGCACCTTTCTTTATGCTTACCGCAAACCTGTTCTCGCAGTTTGCGAGCGATCCGTCGCAGGTTGCGCGTATGGTGAACACTATGAGTGCGTTGCTCAGTGCCACCACAATCCTGTTCCTGTTCTGGAGTATCACGCATCTTGCGCGCAAGCTTATTCTGAAGGATTGGAGTGAGATGACTCTCGGTAAGCTTATTGCTATTCAGGCATCAGGCTTGGTAGGCGCACTCATCTACACATTCTCAGATACATTCTGGTTCTCAGCAGTAGAAGGTGAAGTTTACGCCTATTCGTCAGCATTCACAGCTATCGTTTTCTGGCTTATCTTGAAGTGGGAAGACCACGCCGACGAGCCTCACAGCGACCGCTGGCTGGTGCTTATCGCATACATGACAGGTCTGTCAATCGGTGTTCACCTGTTGAACCTGCTTTGCCTGCCAGCCATCGTACTTGTTTACTGTTATCGACGCTTCCCACACATCGAACTTAAAGGCTCGTTACTTGCTCTTGTTGGATCGTTCGTGCTCGTTGCAGCCGTGCTCTATGGTGTCGTTCCGGGCATCATTACCGTAGCCGGATGGTTCGAACTTCTGTTCGTGAACACCCTCGGATGTCCGTTCAACACTGGTGAGATAATCTATATAGTGCTGCTCGTAGCCATTGTCATTTGGGCTATCTATGAGTCGTATGTTGACAAGAGTTTCAAGCGTCAGAACATCTCGTTCGTTCTCTCGGTAGGTATGCTCGGCATACCGTTCCGCGGAATGACATGGGGTGCAGGTATCTTGGGCTTAGTGATACTCGTAGCTCTGTATTTCGGTTTGAACTATCGCAAGAAGATAGGCAAGGAGCTCGTTCCAGTGGTTACAGCACGCTTCAAGAATACCGCTCTGCTCTGTATGCTGATGCTTATGATCGGCTATTCGAGCTACGCTGTCATCGTTATCCGCTCGGCTGCTAACCCTCCGATGGATCAGAACTCACCAGAGGATGTGTTCACACTCGGTTCATATCTGAGTCGTGACCAGTACGGCGACTCGCCGTTGCTCTATGGACAGGCTTACACTTCGCAGGTAGCTTACGACGTTGATGGCAATATGTGCGTGCCGAAGCACAAGGAAGGTGCTGCTATCTGGCAGCGCAAGGAGAAGGCTTCTAAGGATGAGAAGGACTCTTACTTTGTGGTTTCGCACAAGGATAAGCTCATCTACGCTCAGAATATGCTCTTCCCGCGTATGCACTCGTCGGCTCATGCTGGAGCTTACGAGAACTGGATGGGTGGCGTTGAGGGTACTCAGGTGCCTTACGACCGCTGCGGCGAGCCTGTGATGGTGAAGATGCCTACTCAGATGGAGAACATTCGCTTCTTCCTTTCTTATCAGTGCAACTTCATGTACTGGCGCTACTTCATGTGGAACTTCGCCGGACGTCAGAATGATATACAGGGCAACGGCGAGCCAGAGCATGGCAACTGGATTACAGGTATCTCGTTCATCGACGACTGGATGCTTGGCGACCAAAGCAAAATGCCAGCAGAATTGAAGGCTAACAAGGGACACAACGTGTTCTACTGTCTGCCTCTGCTGCTCGGACTTATCGGTCTGTTCTGGCAGGCATGGCGCGGTCAGCGCGGCATCCGCCAGTTCTGGGTAGTGTTCTTCTTGTTCTTTATGACAGGTCTTGCCATCGTGCTCTACCTTAACCAGACTCCGCAGCAGCCACGTGAGCGCGACTACGCTTATGCGGGTTCGTTCTACGCATACGCCATTTGGTGCGGTCTCGGTGTGCTGGCTATCTACGATATGCTCAAGAAGAAACTCAAGGGCAATGATGTAGCCGTTGCAGGCGTTGTAGGCGTAGCCTGTCTGCTCGTACCTATACAGATGGCATCGCAGACATGGGACGACCACGATCGCAGCGGACGTTACACCTGCCGCGACTTCGGTCAGAACTATCTGATGACATTGCAGGACAAGGGTAACCCGATTATCTTCACAAACGGCGACAACGATACCTTCCCACTCTGGTACAACCAGGAGACGGAGGGCGTGCGCACCGATGCACGTGTCTGCAACCTCTCTTATCTGCAGACCGACTGGTACATCGACCAGATGAAGCGTCCGGCTTACGATTCGCCTTCTGTGCCTATCACATGGCCGCGTATAGACTTCTGTTCGGGTACTAACGACTACATTGAGGTTAGACCAGCTATGAAGCAGCAGCTTCTCGATTTCTACCGCGAGTATCCAAAGGAGGCGCGTGCTGCTTTCGGCGACGAGCCGTTCGAGGTGAAGAACATAATGAAGTACTGGGTGCGCTCTAAGGACAACGACACGCATGTTATTCCGACCGACACGCTTTACATCACTATTGATAAGGAGGCAGTGCGTCGTTCAGGAATGATGATGGCAGGCGACACCATCCCCGATCGTATGGTTATCTCGCTTGCAGGCAAGCGTGCTATCTACAAGAACGATATGATGATGCTTGAGATGCTCGCGCAGTGCAACTGGGAGCGCCCGTTGTATGTGGCTACAACCGTAGGTTCTGATAATTATATGAATCTCGGCGACAACTTTGTGCAGGAGGGCTTAGCTTACCGCATTACTCCGTTCAATACTAAGGCACCAGGTGCAAAGAACTTCGACACAGAGAAAGTGTATAATAATGTGATGAACCGCTTCAAGTGGGGCGGACTCGACAAGCCAGGACTCTACATCGACGAGACTGTGATGCGTATGTGCTACACCCACCGCCATTTGCTTGCTCAGCTTGCTATGCAGCTTATTGCTGAGGGTCAGAATGCAAAGGCAGAGAAGGTGCTTCGCAAGGCAGAGAAGGTGCTCCCCGAATACAATGTGCCATACACATTCTTGTCTGGAGCGGCTGATATGGCTCGCGCTTATGCCCTTATCGGCAAGAAAGCGGATGCCGCACGCATTCTTAACAAGGTGTGGGCAGACGCAAAGAGCTATGCCGACTACTACTTGCAGCTCACAGGTTCGCGCTTTATGATGTCGCAGAACGACGTTCTTCGTCAGCTCTACATCATGCAGAATATCGCTGATATAACACAGGCTTGTGATCATTCGCTCGCCGATCAGCGTTTGAAGACAGTTAATGCCCTCTATGCTGTATATCAGGCAAAAGGAGGCGCACCGTACGACGGAGAATAAATAGGTAATAATGTTTATAGAACAACCATCAATATGGCTTCGATGGCTCTATCCGAGAGCGTCGTGGAGAATGGATCATAACGACCATTCGGTGTATCTAACGTTTGATGACGGACCGATACCCGAGTCGACACCATTCATTCTCCAGACGCTGAAGGAGTTCGGAATACACGCTACCTTCTTCATGGTGGGCGACAACGTGCGCAAGTACCCCGAACTATACAAGCAGATAGTGGCTGACGGACACCAAGTGGGCAATCACACGTATCATCACTTGGGAGGATTTAAGCATCTTACCAGCACATACGTGAAGGATACTAACCGCGCCAACGAGCTGATAGGCTCTCACCTGTTTCGTCCGCCGCACGGCTGTATGAGTCACGCCGAGTATTTGTGGCTGCGTCGCAAGTATCGCATCGTGATGTGGGATCTTGTGACGCGCGACTACTCAAAGTGGCTCACTGCCGACGATGTAGTGGAGAATGTGAAGCGTTACGCCCGCAACGGCTCAATCATCACGTTCCACGACTCGCTGAAGAGTATCGAGAAGCTGCATACTGCTTTGCCGCGTTCGCTGCAATGGCTGAAGGAGCAAGGCTATAGCTTTAAGGTTTTCGACTAATAGGAACTGCAGAACTATTTGATATTATGACAACAACCATAACATCTGAACAAATAAAAGCCGAGGCAGCAAGTCTCGGCTTTTTTGCTTGTGGCATAGCGAAGGCAGATGCCGTAGAGCAAAGCGTTGTTGATAGCTATCGTCGTTGGATAGCCGAGGGCTGCAACGGCAGCATGGCTTATCTTGAGAACTATCCCGACAAGCGTTTCGATCCGCGTCTGCTTGTGCCAGGTGTGCGCAGTATTGTGTCGGTGGCACTCAACTACGCCCCGTCGCGCTGTATGCCCTCAGATGCGCCTCAATTCGCGTCGTATGCCTTGGGTAAGGACTATCATGATGTTGTGAAGCAGAAGCTCTCCCAATTGGCAGAGCGTCTCGGATTGGAGTTGAACGATCAAGTACGTGCTTTCTGCGACTCCGCCCCCGTGCTCGAACGTTATTGGGCTGTGCGTGCCGGATTGGGTTGGATAGGGCGCAATCATCAGCTCATCATCCCTCACGCTGGTTCGATGTTCTTTCTTGGCGAGCTGTTTCTGCCCGTAGAAGTGGAGTACGACGAGCCGATGCACTCGCGTTGTGGCACGTGCAACCGCTGTGTCGAGGCTTGTCCTACACAGGCGTTGCAGCGCAACGCTGACGGCGAAACCTGTAAGTTCGACGGTAGGCTATGTCTGAACTATCAGACGATAGAAAATCGTGGTGATATTCCGGAAGATCTTGCTTCAAAGCTCGCTCCTTATATATATGGATGCGACCGTTGCCAGTCGGCTTGTCCGTGGAATAGGTTCGCTGTGCCCAATACGACCCCCGAGCTGCAGCCTTCTGACGAATTGCTTGCGATGAAGCGTGAGGACTGGCTCAAGCTTACGGAAGAAGAATATCGCAAGCTGTTCAAGGGTAGTGCGGTGAAGCGTGCGAAGTATGCTGGGCTTATGCGGAATATTAAGGATGCTTTGTGTTAATTGAGAGTTGAGAGTTGAAAGTTTAGAGTTATGATTACCTTTTATTGATTTAGGCTTTCAAAAAAGACCCCTTAAGCTTATAGGTAATACATTGTTAATCTCCAAGCTGTTGTTGGTCTCTAAGCTGCATGGTAATCATAACTCTCAACTTTCAATTCTCAACTTTCAACTGAATAAAGAATCAGTTGATTCTTACGATTCTGATGCCCACCTGTGACGGATGTTTCTGCATGTAGTCGTGCAGTGTCATCGGCTCCTCCACCACCTTCTTGTGTATCTGTGATGCGTTCAGCATGTGCAGTCCGTCCTTGTGCCACACGGCGATGCCGATGTGCGACGTGTCGAGTCCCTTTTTCT
>ERZ772831.2694-NODE-2694-length-14133-cov-2.889757_pt1 | contig 14133 bp, 9 predicted proteins | sample MGYA00580858_ERZ772831 | MGnify/ENA primary metagenome ERZ772831 (study PRJEB29015, sample SAMEA2737694) | human gut metagenome | biome: human gut; feature: human-associated habitat; material: faeces | place: China | collected 2012 ... | reverse complement strand
AAGCAATGTTACTTCCTCTGCATGGATCGAAATCTCACCCATTTTTGTGCGGAATACCTCACCTTTGATTCCCACGATATCACCGATATCCATCTTCTTAAAGTCTTTATAAGCTTCCTCACCTACACAGTCTCTTGCAACATAAGACTGAATATTTCCCTGTAAATCCTGCACATTACAGAATGAAGCTTTTCCCATCACACGCTTAGACATAATACGTCCTGCGATAGACACTTTCTTTCCTTCCATTGTCTCAAAGTTATCTTTGATCTCCTGGCTGTGCGCATCTGCATCATATTTTGTAATCTGGAATGGATCTTTTCCATTTGTCTGCAAATCTGCAAATTTCTCACGGCGCACTTTTCTCAATTGATTAATATCTTGTTCTTGTACATTCTTTTGTTCAGCCATGTCTCTTCTCTCCTATTCTTATACGCTTCTGTCGATTTTCAGCACTTCGTACTCGATGATACCAGCCTGAGCTTCTACCTCTACTTTATCTCCCACTTTTAATTCCGGATCGTAACGGAATTCGTTCAATGAGATGATACCGTCAGATTTGTAGCCGATGTTCACCACAACCTCTCTTTTGTTCATAGAGATTACGGTTCCTTCAACAACTTCTTTGAATTTGTGCTTGCCTGAGTCGCAACCTCCAAATAGTAAGCCCCCTTATTTAACTGAGGAATGATAAATGAAAAAAAAGATGGGTCGTTGCGTAGTAAAGCAGAAACCGGGACAGGGATTTCCGTTTTATCCGTATCGGACACGAAGAAGAAGCCGACCGTCTGCCCTTCAGAACCGGTTATCTTCACCCGGTTGCCTTCGCCGTTAAGACCACCGCCCGGAGTGATCCGAAGATTTTCACTGCCGGTTGCCACATCGACAACTTTCGTAATGGTCGGCAATCCTTCTTCCGTACCAGCGACAATCACACTGATGTTTTTCAAATCTTCCTTAAATTCGATACGGGGTGAACAACGTAAAGTTACATTGTTGACCGACGGATCGAATTTGGCATCCGGACCTATAAACGGACCGTCCACGCCAAGTGAATTATTCGCAAACCCGAACTCTACGGTAGAAGCATTGTAAAGTTCTATCTTAGCCTGGGCCATCAAGTCGTTATAGGCACTCTCCAACTCAGACGCCGTAAATTTACTGTTCGTTGCAGCCAGCTTGCATAAGTCTTTGACTGAACGATTTGCCTGATAAGTTACATTAAAAGAAAAGTCATCATCACGCTCCGTCAGCTTATTAGCAACTAATTTGCCGGTAATGCTACGCATTTTAGGTTCGTTTAAAGCCATAAATTTAAAATTTGATTAAGTTCGATTAGAACTATTTCCTTTTATGGCGTTTTTCAAGTAACGAAATCCATATCAACAACCAAAACACACTTTATTTTGGCAAAAAGGTTCAAACGGGTAATAAAAATTAATACAAAAACCCGTTTTGTTAGGATTTATTTTATAGATTTGCATCATTATTAACGTAGTTCTAATCGAACTATGTCTATTTTTTTGTTTCCTTTTAATTATCAATTATTATTACAAATACGAACTTCCGGCTACTTTCGTAGTACAAATGGGATTCCTGCCATTTATAAGAAATCCTCCCGCATCGGACTGAACGTGTCGATCAGAACACCAGCTTCCAAGCATATGCAACCATGCAGAATACCCGGTTTCATATATACGCCGTCACCCGGACGCACAATCTTCGTTTCACCGTCCGTCGTGAACTCGAACACACCACTCGCTACATAAGTCGTTTGCGTATGCGGATGTGTATGCGGCGTTCCGATTGCTCCTGTTTCGAACTTGACTTTGACCATCATCAGGTTGTCGTTATAACCCATAATTTGCCTAACGATACCTTCACCCGCTGATTCCCATAGCATTTCTGCCTCAAACTGAAAATTGTTACTCTCGTATTTCATGATTTTGCAATTTAATTATTACAAAAATAATCGTTTTTTCGTACATTTGATGCATTATTAAATCTATCAACATGAAAAATAGAATTTCTACTGGGGCGCTCTTCGCCATGCTTATGCTTATGGCCATGCTTCCCCGAACCGGACATTCACAAGAAATCGATCCCAACGCCTATTACGAGATCGTAAGCAGCAACAACCTGGTTCTCGACAATCAAGACAGCGAAGACGACGGGACCCAGATATTCATCAACAACCGTGTGGAGAACCGCGTGTCGCAGGTATGGCAACTGACGACTCCCGGCTATGGGGTCTATAAGATCTGCACGCCCCTCTCCGATAAATGCGTGGACAACAACAACACGAAAGAACCGGGCCCGGTTATCCAGTGGGACAACGGAGCGACCAATATGAACCAATTCTGGAAACTCACGAAGATAGGCGGAAACACCTACACGTTCACCAACATAACAAACGGGTTGAACCTCGGTATCAGTGACGACGGGCAACCAGGAAAAGCGGCTCTCCAGCTTGTCGCTGATTCGACCAGTGCCAGACAACACTGGACAAACATCAAAATTGACAAGGAGGCCCTGCGCAGTTCCAGTGACAAGGATTGGGAGAACGAAACTATCTTCGCTATCAACAAGGAGCCGGGGCATACGACTTATGTCCCCTTCCCTTCCGTGGAAAGCCTGAAAAGTTCGCCAGACTACCGCAAAGCCTGGCTTCGCCCGAACTCGCCGCGCTACCAGTTGTTGAACGGCAACTGGAAATTCAATTGGGTAAAACAGCCGTCCGAGCGTCCGGTCAATTTCTATAAACCGAACTACGATGTTTCCGGCTGGAAAGAAATTCCGGTTCCTTCCAATTGGGAAATGTACGGATACGGTACTCCTATTTATACAAACATCACGTATCCGCATCGCAACAACCCTCCTTTCATACAAGGCAAGAAAGGATACACGATTATGGACGAACCCAACCCGGTCAGCTCCTACCGCCGCGACTTCAATATTCCGGACGACTGGAAAGGAAGTGAAATCTTTATCCATTTCGACGGAGTCTACAGTGCAATGTACCTCTGGGTGAACGGAAAGAAAGTCGGGTACAGCCAGGGAGCGAATAACGACGCAGAGTTCAATATCACGAAATATGTAAAGCCGGGAAAGAACGTCCTGGCTGTCGAAGTGTACCGTTGGAGCGACGGCAGCTACCTGGAAGACCAAGATATGTTCCGCCTGAGCGGTATCCATCGCGATGTTTATCTGTTCGCGACTCCCAAGCTGCGCTTGCGCGATTACTATCTGACCGCTTCCTTCACAGGAGATGACCTGAGCAAGGCGATATTCAATGTCCGTACAAACGTGACGAACTATGGCAAAACAGTGGACGAAGCGGTTGTCGACATCACGTTGCTGGACCAAGACGGCAAACAGGTGGCCTTTATATCCGATGTTGTCAAAGACATCAGGAAAGGACAGGAAACGATCAACACGGCCAGCGTCGAAGTCAAGAACCCGCGTCTCTGGTCTGCCGAGACTCCCTACCTTTACACGGCGATACTGGAACTGAAAGACAAGACTGGCAAAACACTAGAAGCTATGTCTTCACAATTCGGTTTCCGCAAAATCGAGATCAAGAACAAGCGGGTATATATCAATAATGAGCAGGTGTTCTTCAAAGGAGCCAACCGCCATGACATCCACCCTCAGCACGGAAAAGCGGTTCCGGTCGAGTCGATGATCGAGGATATATTGCTTTTCAAGCGTTATAATCTGAACACGATCCGCACGAGCCATTATCCGAACGATGCCAAGATGTACGCATTACACGACTACTATGGCCTCTACGTGATGGACGAAGCCGATATAGAGTGTCACGGCAACCATTCGATCAGTAACAAGGAAAGCTGGTTACCCGCCTATGTAGACCGTATGGTTCGCATGGTCGAGCGTGACAAGAACCACCCGTCCGTCATCTTCTGGTCTATGGGAAACGAATCCGGTGACGGCAAAAACTTCGACACCGTATACAAGGAAGCCCGCAAACTCGATCCGCGTCCGATCCATTATGAAGGCAAAAACCGGATCGCCGACATGGATTCCCGAATGTATCCTTCCATCGAGTCGATGAAGCAACAGGACGAGGAGAAGAGCGACAAACCGTTCTTCCTTTGCGAATATGCGCATGCAATGGGTAATGCGATCGGTAACCTCGATGAATATTGGGATTATATCGAAAACCATTCCCGCCGCATGATAGGCGGTTGTATCTGGGACTGGGTGGACCAGGGTATCAACAAATATGGCGAATTGTCTGACCGTTACTACTTCGGCGGTGGCTTCGGCGACAAACCTAACGATTTTGATTTCTGCTGTAACGGTATCGTAACTCCCGACCGCCAGGTAACTCCTAAATTGATCGAAGTGAAAAAAGTGTACCAATATATCAAATTCAAACCGGTAGAGTTGAAGGCTGGTAAAGTGAAGCTGGAAAACCGCTACGATTTCCTTAATCTGAATCAGTTCGATTTACAATGGCAGTTGTTGAAAGACGGCCAAATAGTCGAATCGGGCGTATTATCTTTAGGCGATGCAGCTCCGAACAAAGACATCGAAGTGACGATTCCTTATAAAACGGCTTTGGATGCCGGCAGCGAATACTTCCTCAACCTGTCAGCCCGGTTGAAAAAAGATTGCAATTGGGCGAATGCCGGGCACGAAGTAGCCTCCGAGCAATATTCACTGACCGGAAAGATTGCAGTAGCTCCTGTCGACACAGCTTTCAACGACACACTGAAAGTCGAAGAAGAAAAAGGGCAGATCGGTTTTCGCGCTCCGGGATTCTTCATCGCTTTCAATCCAGAGACGGGCAAGATGGTTTCTTTACGCTATGCCGGTACGGATATGATCTATAATAAGGAAGGTTTCGATTTCAACTGGTTCCGTGCAATGGACAATGATAAACGGGACTATCTGCCGACCACCGTCAAAAAGCAGGCATTCGACTGGAAGCAGGCCACCGACAAAAAGTCGGTGACCATTACCACAAGCTTGGAAGCTACCGTAGGAAGCGGAACCCAAAAAGTGGTACTGCCATTCGACGTCACCTATACAGTCTATGCAAACGGTACGGTCGATATAGACGCGACTTTCAAAGCTGGCAACGACTTCAACCTGCCTCGCCTCGGCCTTCAGGTTGCTTTGAACCCGACACTCGAACAGGTGGAATGGTACGGGCGCGGCCCGATTGAAAACTATTGGGACCGCAAAAATGCAGCCTATGTCGGCCTGTACAAGAACACCGTGACTGGAATGGAAGAAGCCTACGTACGTGCCCAGTCGATGGGTAACCGCGACGATGTACGCTGGCTGACGCTAAAAAGCCTCGATAACCAAGGTATCCGAATCACATCTAAAGACCACCTGAACTTCAGCGCACTCCACTTCACCGATCCGGAACTGTGGGAACTGACTTACGGGCATGACCTCGACAATATCCGCCGTGCGGAAGTGATTCTAAATCTCGATTGCATCCAGCGTGGTATTGGAAACGGCAGTTGCGGCCCAGGCCCGCGCCCACATTATGAAATTGAAAAGAACAAAAACTATAGCTACTCGTTCCGCATCGAGAACGCGAAGTAACCTATCGGCGAATGAAGACTTAACCGCCTTGTTTCCACGCTCGACGCGGGATCGCAAAAGAACAGGCATCATCTACGGCCAGTTATAACGCGATCCTGTGCCCAGCACAGGAATAAGGCGGTTTTTATTCACCGATAAAGCATCATTCAAACAAAACAACCATTTACTAAGCCCCTATAAAGAATGAAGAAAATCTTATTGACCGCAGGCTTTACCCTATTCGCTTGGGGATCGACCTGCCTGGCGCAAAGCACGTATTTCAGCGACAGTAAAGAATGGCTCCGGAAAGCTGAGGCCTGCAAGCCGGAGTTGAGTTATCAGACTATTTCTCCCGTCAAAGTCGTCCGTTCCGTACAGGACACAAAAGCATTCCAGGGCTGGCGGATGGAAGATGCCGGACAACCGGATATCCTCTTCAACGAGCCGTTCAAAAAGCATCCAGCCATTACCCTGGATTTCGGCAATCATTATACCGGCTATCTCACTTTCTCCATCAAACCGTCCGGATTAAAAGCAGCAGACGCACCCGTCCGGCTTAAGTTCACCTTTGCAGAAGTTCCGGGAGAGTTGAACACCCCGCTCGAACCTTATAAGGGAGGTTTGGCCCGTTCCTGGGTGCAGGACGAGATCGTGACGGTCATGAGCGTCCCCCACGAGATGACGATCCCGCGCCGCCTGGCAGGACGCTACCTGAAAATCGAACTGCTGGGCATATCGGGCAGTTTCGACTTCGTGTTCGACAAGCTGACCTTCAAGACACAAACCTCCGTCACCAACGAAGCACCGGCTTTAGCCTCTACCACCGATCCTCTGGTCCGGGATATATATAAAGTAGGCTTGAATACCCTGAAAGAATGCATGCAGACTGTCTATGAAGACGGCCCCAAACGGGATCGCCGCCTGTGGATCGGCGACCTCTATCTCGAAGCATTGGCAAACGCCCATACGTTCAAGAACCATGAACTGACCAAACATTGCCTGTATCTGCTCGCCGCCTTCGCCAACGACGAAGGCTTGCTGCATGCCACACTGCTCGAAAAGCCTCAACCCCATCCGCAATACGGCACGCACACACTGGACTACTGCCTCATTTATAACGTAGCATTGTTGGAATACCTGAAAGAGACGGGGGACAGGGAAACAGCGAATGACCTGTGGCCTGTTGTTGTCCGCCAGATAGAGTTAGCACTTCGCCAGTTTTCACCGGAATGGATCTATGACATGGACAAGAAACCTCAATACTGGTTGGTATTCGACTGGAAAGACGGATATGACCGGCAGGCTTCCATGCAAGGACTAACGATTTTCGCCCTACAACACAGCTACGAATTGGCTAAAATGTTAGGCAAAGAAAAGGAGGCCGGCGAATGGCCGACAATAGCCGGCAAGATGAAGAAAGCTGCCCGCCAACATTTCTATGACAAGAAGCGAGGAGTAATGGTCAGCGGCAAAGACAAACAAATCTCCTATCTGTCGCAAGTTTGGATGATCCTATCCAACACACTGGACAAAAAAGAAGGGGCTAAGGCAATGGCTACCGTCATGTCCATGCCCGACGCTTGCTATCCGGGCTGCCCCTATGCTTACCATTATGTGATAGAAGCCCTTCTGCAATGCGGCATGCCGCAAGAAGCACGCAAACTGATTACCGATTATTGGGGTAGTATGGTAAAGCGGGGAGCCGATACCTTTTGGGAAGTCTATGACCCGAACAATGATTACCTTTCCCCCTATGGCTTCTTCGTAATCAATAGCTATTGCCATGCCTGGAGTTGCACCCCGATCTATTTCATCAACAAATATCCGGAGATATTCCAAAAATAACCTCTTTCATGCCGGTTAAGGAACTGTATCAAAATACCTATATGATTTCTCTTAGGCACGGATTACATGGACTTTTTTATTCTTTCCTCGTGTAACCCGTGCCAAAAAAACAAATAGCAAGCGAATTTTCATTTTGACCTCATGAAATCTTTCAGGAGGTGTGTCGATCAGCAGTCAGAATTTCTTCCCATCCTTCCAAAACCAAAAGTCCTCATCATAAACTCAGATAGCCATTCGCATAGAACAACTTACAATAACAAAGATAAAACAAGTATCCTCATTACTATTTATAACATAAAACAGCCCTATTTATAACAATTCATCACAAATACATTATTATTATACATTAAGACATAATTTACATATCAAAAATATCAAAACGTCGTATATTTGCATTGCAATAAAACAAAAAGACATATCAAACAAAATAATAGCGATAAAAATGACAGAACCAATCAGATTTACAAAGATGCACGGAGCCGGAAACGACTACATATACGTGAATACAATGGCTTTTCCGGTCCGGAACCCGGAAGAGCTTGCCATTAGGTTGAGTGCTCCCCATACCGGGATCGGCTCGGACGGACTGGTTCTGATCGGTTCATCAAAAATCGCCGACTTCAGCATGCGTATTTTCAATGCGGACGGTTCCGAAGCCATGATGTGTGGAAATGCCTCCCGTTGTATCGGCAAATATGTATATGACAAAAGACTGACGAACAAAAAAAACATTACGCTGGAAACATTATCCGGCATCAAGGAGTTGCAACTGACCACCCGGAAACTTTCCGGTCCCCACGAAGAGGTAACCGAAGTGACGGTCGACATGGGCTGTCCGGTAATAGGGGAAACAGCCCTTGAAATAGAAGCCGGAGACTATTTTTATACGGGAACGGTCATCTCGATGGGGAATCCGCATCTTGTCATTTTTGTCGAAGATATCACGAATATAAATCTGCCGGTCATCGGACCTTTATTGGAATGCCATCCGCTGTTCCCGAACCGGACGAATGTCGAATTTGTCCAGGCGCTAAGTACAGACGAAGTACGGATGAAGGTTTGGGAACGCGGTTCCGGCATTACGCAAGCCTGTGGGACCGGAGCCTGTGCGACAGCCGTAGCAAGCGCAGTGCGCGGGAAAACCGGACGAAAAACCAAAGTCGTCATGGATGGAGGCCCTCTTACCATCCATTGGGATGAAAGTTCCGGACACGTCTATATGACTGGCGGGGCGGTCAAAGTATTCGAGGGGGAACTGGAAATATAAACACAACAAAAAACTATTGATAGAATATGGCACTGATTAATGAACATTTCCTGAAGCTGCAAAACAACTACCTGTTCTCGGACATCGCAAAGAAAGTAAACAGTTTTAAGGTTACACATCCCAAAAAGAAAATTATCCGCATGGGTATCGGCGATGTGACGCAACCGTTAGCCCCTGCCGTCATCGAAGCCATGCACAAGGCGGTCGACGAGATGGCAAGCAAGGATACATTCCACGGATACGGCCCCGAACAAGGCTATCCGTTCCTGATAGATGCCATCATCAAGAACGATTATGCCAGTCGCGGCATCTTCCTCGAACCCGGAGAAGTGTTCGTGAGCGACGGAGCCAAAAGCGACTGTGGAAACATCGGTGACATGCTTCGTCACGACAACAGTATCGGTGTGACAGACCCGGTCTATCCGGTATATATCGACTCGAACGTGATGAGCGGACGGACCGGTACGCTGGAAAACGGCAAATGGAGCGACGTGGTCTACATCCCCTGCACCGAAGCCAATAACTTCGTGCCCGATCTGCCCAGCCGCCGCGTAGACATCATTTACCTCTGCTATCCGAACAACCCGACCGGGACAACGCTTACGAAAGAAGAACTGAAGAAATGGGTGAACTATGCCCTTGCCAATGATTGCCTGATCATGTACGACTCGGCTTACGAGGCCTATATCCAAGATCCCAATATCCCCCACTCTATCTACGAGATCAAGGGAGCGAAGAAGGTGGCGATCGAGTTCCGCAGCTTCTCCAAAACAGCCGGTTTCACAGGTGTGCGCTGCGGTTACACGATTGTTCCGAAAGAGTTGAACGCCTTTACCCTGGCAGGCGAACGGGTTCCGCTGAACCGGATGTGGAACCGCCGTCAGTGCACGAAGTTCAACGGTACGAGCTACATCACCCAGCGAGGAGCCGAAGCAGTCTACAGCCCGGAAGGGAAAGAGCAGGTCCGGAAAACGATCGATTATTACATGGCCAACGCCCGCATCATGCGGGAAAGCCTCCAGAGCTGCGGCCTGCGGGTGTATGGCGGCGAAAACGCACCTTACATCTGGCTGAAAACACCGGACGGACTCTCTTCTTGGAAATTCTTTGACAAACTGCTTTACGAAGTCAATATAGTAGGGACTCCCGGTGTGGGGTTCGGACCCGGTGGCGAGGGTTTTCTCCGTCTCACCGCTTTCGGAGACAGAGACGACACGCTGGAAGCCATGAGCAGGCTGAAGAAGTGGTTGCTCTAAGCTAACAGTCGATGAATTCCAATCCACAGGTTAATTTGGAAAATTATCACATCAAATCATTATATCTATGTCAAAGTTAAGATTCAGAGTAGTAGAAACAGCCTTCAAGAAACGGGCTGCAGAAGTACCGGCTCCAGCCGAACGTCCATCCGACTATTTCGGGCAGAACGTATTCAACCGGGCGAAGATGTTCAAATATCTTCCTGAAAAAGCGTACGAACGGATCACGGACTGCATCGACAACGGCGCTCCGCTCGACCGAGAAACAGCCGACATCGTAGCTGCCGGCATGAAGAAGTGGGCGATCGGAATGGGAGCCACCCACTACACGCATTGGTTCCATCCGCTGACCGAAGGAACAGCCGAGAAGCATGATGCTTTCGTCGAACACGATGGCAAGGGCGGCATGGTCGAAGAGTTCTCCGGCAAGCTACTGATCCAGCAGGAACCCGACGCATCCAGTTTTCCGAACGGCGGTATCCGGAACACATTCGAGGCACGTGGCTATTCCGCCTGGGACCCCTCCTCTCCCGCTTTTATCGTAGGTGACACACTCTGTATCCCGACTGTTTTCATCGCTTATACCGGAGAATCGCTGGACTACAAAGCCCCGCTATTGAAAGCCCTCGAAGCCGTTAACAAGGCTGCCACAGACGTCTGCCATTACTTCAATCCGGATGTAAAGAAAGTATACGCTTACCTGGGCTGGGAACAGGAATACTTCCTAGTCGACGAAGGACTGTATGCCGCACGTCCCGACCTGTTGCTGACAGGCCGTACGCTGATGGGACACGAAAGTTCGAAGAACCAGCAATTGGAAGACCACTACTTCGGCGCCATCCCGACCCGTGTCATGGAATTTATGAAGGAGTTGGAAATCGAGTCGCTCAAATTAGGCATTCCTTTGAAAACACGCCACAATGAAGTCGCCCCGAACCAGTTCGAGCTGGCTCCCGTCTTCGAAGAATGCAACCTGGCGAACGACCATAACCTGCTTGTAATGGCTCTGATGCGCAAGATCAGCCGCAAACATAGCTTCCGTGTCCTGCTGCACGAGAAACCGTTCAAAGGCATAAATGGTTCCGGCAAACACAACAACTGGTCACTGGGAACCGACACAGGCATCCTGCTGATGGCTCCGGGCAAGACACCGGAAGAAAACCTCCGCTTCATCACCTTCATCGTCAATGTGCTGATGGCTGTCTACCGCCACAACGGATTACTGAAAGCCAGCATTTCGAGTGCCACCAATGCCCATCGTTTAGGAGCTAACGAAGCACCTCCTGCAATCATCTCCAGCTTCCTCGGAACACAGTTGTCGAAAGTCCTGGAACATCTCGAAAAAAGCGAACCGGAAGACCTGATGCTGGCAGGCAAGCAAGGCATGAAGCTCGACATCGCCCGTATCCCCGAACTGCTGATCGACAATACCGACCGTAACCGTACCTCACCTTTTGCCTTCACCGGCAACCGTTTCGAATTTCGTGCCGTAGGCTCCGAGGCCAACTGCGCTTCCGCCATGCTCGCCCTGAATGCTGCCGTAGCCGAACAGTTGAAGACATTCAAAACCGAGGTCGATGCAAAAATTGCCGATGGCAAGGATACATTCGCCGCCATCCTCGAAGTACTACGTAAAGACATCAAGGAATGCAAGGCGATCCATTTTGACGGCAACGGCTACAGTGACGAATGGAAAGCCGAAGCAGCCCGTCGTGGCCTGGACTGCGAGACAAGCGTGCCGGTGATTTTCGACAACTATCTGAAAGAAAGCAGCGTCCGGATGTTCGAATCCACCGGCGTCATGACACGCAAGGAACTGGAAGCCCGTAACGAAGTCAAATGGGAAACCTATACGAAGAAAATCCAGATCGAAGCTCGCGTACTCGGTGACCTGGCGATGAACCACATCATCCCGACCGCCACCAGATACCAGACTTCCCTGATCGACAACGTCTACAAGATGAAAGACCTCTTCCCTGCCGATAAGGCTTCCGCCCTTTCGTCCCGCAACCTGGAGATCATCGAAGACATCGCCAACCGCACCAACTTCATCAAAGAGAAGGTCGATGAAATGGTGGAAGCCCGCAAGGTCGCTAACAAGATCGAAAGTGAACGCGAGAAGGCAATCGCCTACCACGACAAGATCGTCCCGATGCTGGAAGCCATCCGCTACCACATCGACAAATTAGAACTGGTTGTCGACGACCAGATCTGGACATTGCCGAAATACAGGGAACTATTATTTATCAGATAGTTTTTTGTTGATTGTTTTGTGTTTGCAAGGGGAACGTGCTGTGAAGTATGGATCCCCTTCTTTTTTATTACAAAGGAATTGCATACCTTTGGAGCATAATTCAATAAGAAAGGAGTTTACGTCATAACGGCAATGGAATTACAACAATGGAAACAGAACTTTATCCGCGATTATCTGGACGAGATAGACAGTCTGGAAGTGATGGATAAGCTGGAAAAATATACAAAACGGATACTAAATAAAAAGCCGGTGGCTCTATCCCCTATCGCTTTCAATATAGACGAAGCAAATGCTGAAATCGATATTGCCGAAAAAGAATTAAGCGAAGGAAAAGGTATCAAAGAAATGGAGAACCTGCCTTTGCAAACAGGACAAAGCAGTATCGCTCTCTGGTAGAAGGCTACTATAAAATTATCTATACCATGAGAAAACGATCACACGATACAAGTCGTTTTATCATGGGATTGCCGTCAGAACCCCGACAAGCTCAAAAAACTATAAGACAAATATAAACAAATATGAACTACGGATTTGTAAAAGTTGCCGCCGCCGTACCGCTTGTACAGGTAGCGGATTGTTTTTATAATATAGAAAAAATAGAAGGACTGATGCGGCAAGCATCGGAAAAAGGCGTGCAGATCATCGCTTTCCCGGAACTGTCCGTCACCGGCTATACCTGCCTCGACCTCTTCGCTCAGCAGACGTTGCTCGATGGCGCAGAAGCGGCACTGCTCCAGTTGGTCAGCAACACGGCCGACCTGGATATCCTGACCATCGTCGGCGTTCCGCTACGGACGGAAAACCGGCTGATCAATGCCGCCGTTGTCTTCCAGAAAGGAGCCATACGGGGTGTCGTCCCCAAGACATATTTGCCCAACTATAAAGAGTTTCAGGAACAACGCTGGTTCACATCTGCCACGGAACTTCGGGAATCGACAATTTCCATCGGGAAAGAAGAATATCCGATGGGCAGCCACCTGCTGTTCCGTTCGGGACGGCTGACTGCCGGCATCGAGATATGCGAAGACCTATGGGTTCCCGTCCCCCCCAGTTCCCTGCTGACGATGGAAGGAGCCAACATCATCTTCAACCTCTCCGCCAGCAACGAGCTGATCGGCAAGCACGCCTACCTGCGTTCGCTGATCTGCCAGCAATCCGCCCGTTGCATGGCAGGCTATGTCTATGCCTCTTCCGGCTTCGGCGAATCGAGCACCGACCTCGTCTTTGCCGGTAACGGGATCATTGCCGAGAACGGCAACCTGCTTGCCGAATCTCCCCGTTTCACGATGGAAGAACAGCTTGTCATCAGCGAGATCGACATAGAGACTTTGCAGAACGACCGGCAAGTCAACACCAGCTTCATGTATGGCACATCCGGTCTACCGAAGGAAAAGGCACAGGTTGTAGACTTCCAAGTCCGGATTTCGGACGGATTCAGCCTGACGCGTCCGGTCGATCCGCATCCGTTCACTCCCTCCGGAGAGGCTTTGAAGGAACGCTGTGAAGAAATATTCCACATACAGGTAGCCGGCCTTGCCAAACGACTCGTCCATGCACATGCTCAAACGGCTGTCGTCGGTATTTCAGGCGGGCTGGACTCCACCCTGGCTCTGCTCGTGACCGTCATGACGTTCGACGCTCTGAAGATGCCACGGGGGCAGATCATCGGCATCACGATGCCCGGCTTCGGTACGACCGACCGCACCTATACTAACGCTTGCGACCTCATCCGCTCCCTCGGCGTCACACTGAAAGAGATCCCGATCAAGGAAGCCTGCCTTCAACATTTCCGCGACATCGACCATGATCCGTCCGTCCATGACGTGACCTACGAAAACAGCCAGGCACGCGAACGGACCCAACTGCTGATGGATGTCGCCAACCAGAAGAACGGCCTCGTGATCGGAACCGGCGACCTCTCCGAACTGGCACTCGGCTGGGCGACC
>ERZ772831.2687-NODE-2687-length-14174-cov-4.126425_pt1 | contig 14174 bp, 13 predicted proteins | sample MGYA00580858_ERZ772831 | MGnify/ENA primary metagenome ERZ772831 (study PRJEB29015, sample SAMEA2737694) | human gut metagenome | biome: human gut; feature: human-associated habitat; material: faeces | place: China | collected 2012 ... | reverse complement strand
GTATTAAATCCTGTAGTATCTGGAGAAGCTGGTCTCTTAGATACAAATATTTCATTATATGAATCAGGTGGTAATTTAATAGCATCTTTAATTAGATTAACTGCTTCATCTACGTCTTTTTTATTGAAATCCACAGTCATCTCAAATGATTGTGTTATTATTGGATTTTCTGCTCCTAGAACTCTATATTTGTCTCCATTTATGTCTCTTGCTCCTGGCATTAATCCATCTTGATATCTACCATATAATAATGCTTCTATTAAACTAGCTTTATAATTTGTTTCTTCAATGAATAAATCTTCATCATCTTCTTCTAAACTAAGATTAACTGTGTCCCAGCATAAAGTCATATCATTATTATCATCACTAGGATCTATTCTTATTAATCCTGTTTCTTCTGTTAATCCTAATGGTATAAATATGTTTTTATATATTTCATCTACATATGGTGCTGACATTTTTAATGTTCTCATTGTAGCTGGCATTTCTTCTATAGGATCTTCCTCTGGATCAGGAAGACTACTAATGTCTATACCTCCAAATTTATTTACTTTCTTTGGTTCTTTTGTTTCATCTTTTACTTCTTCATTATTTAATTGTTCTTTATTATCTTTTATTTCTTTAGCCATGATTAAGGCCCTCCTTTATTCTTATTATTTTAAATTCTAAATTACATATTATAAATTATTTATGTCTATACCATTTGTCTTGGCATATTTAATGTTATCTACATTATGTTTATGTTCTTCATGTTCTACATCCTCTTTAGATGCAAATACTTTTTCAGATATTAATTCTGCACCAGCACCTGCTACTTTACCAATGGTAGATGCTTTAGCTGCTAAATCATTTTTTATTTCTTCCTTTGTCATCTTGCTATATTTCTTTGTTAAAGAGGAGCCAAGAGCGGCCCCTACTAATAATTCAAGCATATCTAATCTCTCCCTTCATATTATTGTTCTGCTAATACTTCTTTAGGATCATCTGGTGTAACTTCTTTATCTGATTCTTTAATTATCTCTAAACTAAAACCCATTGTAAGTGCCTTGTCATATGCAGATTTAAATGATGCAATATAATAACTTAAACTATTATAGAAGCTTCTAGTGAATGGACTTTTTAATATGAATGTCTTCATAGCAAATGATGCTATCTTTAATCCTACTTCTGTCCATTTACCTCTCATCATTCTATATGATCTATCTAAGTCTTGAGCTGCATCTTTTGTTTCATCTAGTATATATGCTGATGCTAATAATCCTTCTACTATGTCTCCTTCTTCGAATTCAAATGTTATTTCTCCGTCTTTGTTTGCTACTGCTTTATTTGCTATTTTATTTTCAATGTCATTAAATTTGTCTCTATCTTCAACGCTAGTACATATATCTTTTGTGTTATCCCATGCTTTCTTTAATCCATACATTTCTTTTTCAGTTAATATTAATTTCATTTTTCATACCTCCGTATATTTTATAATTATTTATTTTTGTTTCAATTCAATTTAACTCAACTATGTATAAACCCCCTGTATTTATTATACATATGTAACAGAGCCTAGACGTTCGTATTATATAGTTATATAACACTAATGGGGGAGGGTTCTAGGCTCTCTTATATACATACAATAAATAAGACCCAGTTTTACCCAGGTCTTATTAATATAAAATATGTACTATTATTATTTATCTTCAGATGCACCTCCTTCAAAACATTCTGTACAATCATCACAGATGCATCCTTTGCAAGGATCCAAATTAAATGGGTCCTCACAATCTCTCAATAAACTTTCAATTTTTAAATCATTATTATATTCCATGATATAAATACCTCCTTATAATTTATATACACAACAAATAACCCTATAGATATAAAAGGGGAAGTAAAGTCTATAGGGCAATCGATCTACATATAAATTATATATTTTTCTGTCTCATTATTATATGCACATAAAAAAGCTCCAGTAAAACTAAAATTGAGGGCTGAATCAGAAGATTCGAATAAGTGGATTGGTATTCGGAATGCCACTGGAGCCAATTTATCTGCATATAAATATTAATAATTAACTAACAGGGAGTAACCATTATCATGCTTTAACGTTACTCCCCATTATATTAAATAGCTATTAATCTGCTAAGCGTGCTGCCCAACATATTATATGAGCTATTAATTTTAAGATGAAATATGAGCCAAACATACTAAGCAACTACTTCACCCTCTTCCACTAACTCATATAGATTGTTTATATGGCTAGCATAAAAATGATTCTTATATTCAAATAAATCCAAATCTAACATAGATTCTAGGAATACAAAATTTTCAGATCCTTCATCTGCTCTGACAATATCAAAAAGTCCATTATCTCTTACTGTATAAAAACATGCCAATTCTCCATCGATTACTAAAGCTTTCATTTTATTGTTATCTTCAAATATCTCTATTTTATACATATTATAAAACACCTCCATTGCCTTCAAACATAGCATCGTATACTTCTACTACATACTCATTATTATCATTTAATACTATTTCTTCTGATTCTAAAAGTTTTTCATATCTTTCTAGGTTATTTTGTATATCTTCTAAGCTGCCTTTATTAATTACTTTGATGACAATTACTCCTTGCATTTTATCGTGTATTTTACATAAAAACATAACAATACCTCCTATACAGTTCCTATAAAATTATATTCTCTATCAAATCTATATGAATAAGTGTATCCGTCTTCATAAGTACAGAATTCTATTAGATCATCGTAATAGTTTCCATATTTATCTTCATATTGTTCTCTTACTTCTAATGTTCTATGGTCATATACCCAGTTACATGCTGATGTCATTATATATAATGTCTTCTTAGTTTTAGGATTCCATTGTTCTGATACATAATATGGATGTATTTCTCCTCCTGATACTCTTTTGAATCTTGCTCCATATTTTATTTCTGCATACAACATAGCATCTTTTCTGTTGTCAAAATGTCTAACCCCTTTGATTAAAGAAGGTCTCTCTAATCCTTTTGTATTTAGTCTATAGTTCATATCATTTCCTCCCCGATTTAAAGTCTCTCGACTATAGTATATAATGGTAAGGAGCTTTTAAGGGACAAACTCCTGTGAACCCATTTATGTCTATAAAACGTTAACTTTTAAGAATGTCATCTCGAATCCATCGGGTAGTTTGGTAGCACCCGCAGGTAATCTACCTCCTACCACTTGTGCAACGATTAAAGTGTCATGTGGTGTTAAACTGACAGAAGCTCTGTTACAAGCAACGTCTTTACCAATCATATCTGATAGTACATTAGCTGTATCAGGATGTCCCACTACAGATACAAAACCTGCAGTTTTTACGTCGTCTATAGATATTGGTTTTGTAGAAATTGTATGTGCAACAGTGCAATCTAACATTTGTAAACTAAAAGCATTTCCTAAATATAACATATAAATACCTCCTGCCATTCTAGGCTAATATAATATTATAATGGAAAAGAGCTTTATAGATTAACTCTTCAGAACTTTACAATTTTATGATAGCACACGTCAAAGGACATAGCAAAAACAAAAAAGGTGGATCACTCCACCCTTTCGTCTTATGCTTGTGCTTCTTCTTCAGACTCAGAACTTGCTGCATTTTGAGACTTACTTAATGCAACTTGTTGTCTTTGGAATTCCATTATCATTTCAGCTTTTGGCATATCATTATTAGCTAATGCTTCAGCTAACTGATCTTCCAAAGATTTAGGTTTACTTTCTGTCTTAGCAGTACTAGTATTAGCATTAGCTAGTCCATTTAGATAGTTGTCTACCAATTCTTGGAACCAATCTTGTGACTCAGATTTAAGGTCATTTGGTTGATATTGATACAGTCTAATGTTGACGTTTCTAGATTTTTCTCTAAGCATTGTATCAACGCTGTCAATTAGATTTAATAGGTCTTCATCTATTTCGTCTCCATTGATTCTGACTCCATTTTGCATAAAATCAGCTACATCGCCATTGATAAGATATGATAGCATATCAGGCACAAATATTCTCACCTTAGTGTTTAATATTTCTTCTGTATTGTCAGGAACATCTTCTATTATGTCATGAAGTTTTTCTAGACAAAGAAACTCTATATTACCTTGTTCTATATTATCTTCAGGATTTAATTTGTCAAATATACCTACTAGTCCTACACCTTCTCCTAATCTATGTGAACATAAACTATAGAATTTTCTAGGACACGCAAAAGATACTGGTCTTTGTTGTTGTTGTCTATTTCCTCTATTACTATTATATCCTCTTCTACTTCTGTTATAAGCCATGATTATACCTCCATAAAATTAAATTTTGTTTTTGTGAGAGCACACGTCAAGGAACATCGCTGTCCCCAATGGTCACTCAAAAGCACACGCAGTCCTCCCCCGAAAGGGATTACAACCTATGAATGACACAAAAACAATCATATAAATAATCATTCACGACAACAGGTCTTTATTGCGATAGCCAAAATATTTACTGCGATAGCTATAGTCAAAGTAGCGATAGCGTTAAGCTTTGACAGGGGCCCCTGAGGGGTGCGATAGCACGAGCGATAGCGAGCGATAGCCCCGAAGGGGGATATTCCCACATTATCTAAAATGAAACACAGTAGAATATACAAGAGCAGTGGACAAAATAACAGCATAATACTCGACCTCCTATCTTTCTGGTTTACTGAATTTAGATTTAGTTTCTACTCTAGTTTTTCTGCCTCTTTCTAAACGTCTTTGCATTCTTTGTTGTCTTTTAACTTCAGCAGATACTTCTTCTTGTCCATCTTCAACTGTCTTTTCTTCTTGAGCATTGTCATCAGATTGAGTATTATCATCAGAAACTTCTTCATTATTGTCATCTGTTACTATTTCTTTATTGTCATCGTTTCCATCGTTATCGTTAAAAGCTCTGTCTATTAATTTTTCAACATCGTTTACTATTTCTTCGTAGTTTTCTCTTATTTCGAAAGTACCCCATCTAGGCATAAAGAAATATTGCATGTCGATTATAGCTGTACCTTCTGTAGTTTTGTAGAATGCGATGTCAAGGTCTACCATGTATCCACCATATATCATGTTTTCATCATGGTCCTTCATTCTGTAACAGAAGTTACCATTTTCGATTTCATCATAATATAGGTTACTGTCTTTACCATTCCATTTCTTATTTCTGCCAATTTTTGTTATGTCGTCGTCTTCATTGAATTGACTCATAATTAATTTTTTAGTTGCTTCTAATTCTTCCAATGATGTTTTAGCAAATACCATTGGATATTTATAAGTTGGAGAATATATAACATTTGTTGCTATTCCCCTATGATTTACTAAAGCAGCAGCGACACATTTATCTGAGTCTTTAGTGCCTATCGCTAATAGTTTCTTATCCTCTTTTACTTCATCGCCGTGTTCGTAACCAGTCTTACTAACAGCTCTGAAGAATTTTTTGTATTGGCATTTTTTTGCCATTCTATTTGTGTTATTATTATATTTTGTCTTTTTACTTTTACCTTTAGATTTAGATTCAGTTTTGGCAGGTTCTTCTACAGATTTAACAGTTTCAGATTTTGCTTCTTCTTTGACAACTTCTTCTTTGACAGGTTTTTCACCATTATCTTCAGCTAAACTTTCTGCAACAGTGCTTACATATTTATAAAATTCTTTTTTGAATTTTATAAATTCCACAACATTTAATTCTTTGACTTGTTTCATTATTTCTTTTGCTTTCATTTTTCTTCTCTCCTTTTTCTTCTTAAATAATATAATAAAATAAGGAGACATGCATTTCTGCACATCTCCTTGTAACATCTAAACAGTAATTATGATATAAATATTAGAAGTTAACTGTACCATTTAGTATATATTGGTATTTAGTTGCTTCTTGTTTGTATCTACTGTCTTGTTTTTTAACTTTAACTACCCAAGTACCACCAGCAAGCATAGCTCCACTGAATTCAGCACCTACAAGGTCATCAAAGTCTTCAGTCGCCATAGTTTGATCAAATATAGCTATTATATCTCCATCTTCATCTTCTAATGTTAATGCAGTATAACCATTACCATCTTGATCGATAATGTCTTCAGCGCCAAAGTATAACATAGATTCTTTGTTGTTTATAACATTGAATCCATAGCAAGTACCTTCTTCTATGTCCTTGCCATCTGCTGCAAAGTTTATATCAGTTATGTCTACTCCCTTATCTTTTGCAAATTTGCTTACTGATAAAGTTAAGTAGTTTTCACAATCTCTATATTTTAACATAGGATCGTATTGAACTATTAATTTACCATCTTCGCATTTTGCAGATCCTGTGAATTTATCATCTACTACTAAATCAGTATTAGATTCGCAGATACCATCCACAAAACTGTAGTTATGACCATTGCAGCTATCGTCTAACATGTCTTCACAATCTAATGCTAATCTTAATTCTACAGGTATAGTTTTAAGACCAGTTCTTTCAAGAACAAATAGTTCATTGAAGATATTCATGATTGTGTTTAATCTAGAGTTGTATTCTTTGCCAAATATAAATTCTTCTTTCCAAGAATCATAAAATGCACCTTCAATAGCTATTTTTACCATTGTTAAAGGATCATTAACTATGTCTACACCATCTAATTTTGCTAAGTTGAATAAGCCTTTCATAACGGCTTCTTTTTCATACTTAGTTAATTTTGCTATACCGTTACCGGCTTTAGCAGCTTGACCACTGAAATTGATGTAAACTCTAACAGCGTCTTTAAGATTGCTGTACATAGATCCTAATAAGTTGTCAGCGCCTGTGTTGTATTTTTCATAGAAACTATAATCTGTATTGTTTACAACATATGCTCTTATAGCTTCTATAGAATCTGTATATATTTCAGCCATGTCAGTTTTAATATCACCAACACCATCTGCGAAACAGCTATAGTGATTTTCTATTTCTGTTAGATCGATATAGAAAGGATTGTTTTTAGTTGCTGCACTAAATATAGACGCATAGTTATCTTTGATTAATTCTTTCTTTATGTTACCTATGCATCTAACGCCTCTATCTATTATGTCGTAAACTAATTTTCCTAAGAATTTAGTTACGTCTTTTTTAGCGTCTATTGTAGATTCTCCTAATGCTCTAGTTATATGAGCAAAGTCTTCTACTATCATTTTCCATTCTGCTTTTGTTGTTTCTTTACTTAATGTAGCCATTCTACGGCAGAATAGAGATACAGAATAAGAATCTACTCTATAGTATTCTCTTTTAACGCCAAATCTATTTGTTGCTATTATTTTAGTTCTAATTCCTTTTTTATTTGGTTCTGTAGAGAATATAGATTTGTAACGATTGACAGCAGCATTATTGTAATGTCCATCAGTTCTGCCTGGGTTTAGTGGAGAGAATATTGTTTTAAATGCGTCGTAGTTAAATTTTCCATTTTCATCAAATATTTCTCTTTCTATTGATGCCATTATAGCCACAGAACAAAGAACTATAGTCATACCGATATCGTCACCTATAGTGTTACAAGCATGGTATAGCCCTAGTTTATCTTCTATTTCTACGAAGTTTTCTACTAATGGTTCATTTAAGAAATCATCAGCAGTATAACTAGGATTTTCATCTTTTGGATTATGACCAAAGATAGTTGCGCCTAATATATTAACGGCTTTATCATATCTTTTTTGACCAGATTTTGCACTAGCTCTTCTGACATTACCATATCCTACGATTGGTTTGTCTCTGTAGACTCTTTCTGGTTTGTCATAAACTATACAGCAGCAAGTATATTTGCTTCCATTAGCTATATATTTATTAACTAATATACTAGTGTAGTCATTTCTTATTTTGTCTTCGAATTCTTCACCAAATATGTCGAATACACCATATACTAGTTCATGAGTTTCTTCATTTATTTCAGATAGCACTCTAGGTACAGTGACAATAGCATCTCCATCGAAGTCAAATCCAGCTAATTGATTCTTTAAGCTATTGTCTGCTGCTATAATTATACAGCTTTGTGGATTTTTGAAATAGAAGTTTTTAAGTGCTTTAGCTCTATTTTTAGTTATTAAATTATGAGCTTCTGCGTCTTCTATTCTATTTAAGATTTCGTTGTTGCTTACATAATAAACAAATACAAACTCTTTAGGTCCTTGAGAAGGATATTTAAGCATAGTTTGTATTCTTAAAGATTCTTCTATTTTAGCTAAATCTTCTTTTGAATATTTAGAGTATTTTCTTAGTCTCTTAATTTGTTTTCTTATTCTGTTGTTTTCTCTAGCTGAGTATACTTCGATGCATTCAACTTCATTTCCTTCTTCTCCATTGACTATTTGTTTAGGACTATAGTCAACGTGCATTCTAGAGCCTAAGATATTTAATGGTTGATATTCCCCTTTATCGTCAAAATAGCTGCCTAAGATATAATCATCAGGTACTGCTACTAAGTATGGAGATTTAGTATCTATTCTAGCTTTAGCTATTTTAGATTCTGCAGTACTTATCATTGATGAATAAATTTTTGTCATTATACCTGCATCTTTCTTAGCTGCATCTCCTAATAAAGTCTTGATAGCATCTGATGCCATACTTCCTAAGCCAGTACAGTTTCTGTTGAAAGTTATTCTCTTGTTGTCATTTATATCTGTTATTTTAAATGCGTCATTATCTGCCATAACATGCATTGTTTCTTTGATTTCTTCTTCAGCAAAATCTAATACTTTATTAAGCATTTGATTTGATGACTCAGAATCAGAGGCATTTTGAGCATCTATCAAATATAAATTAGCTTCTGCATTAGGATTATTTAATAATTCGTCCCAGTTTATAGCTTTAGCTTCATTTTTAGAACATATTAATTCGAGATTTCCGATTATATATTCTGCTAATTTAACCTTTGCATTATTTTCGCTATTAAGCATATCTAGTATTTCTTTACCAGTATAGACATGTTTTATGCCTTTCTTAACATAGTCATCAGATTGTTCGCAAACAACTGTTATGTCATCAGCATATAATCTTAATAGCACAGATGCTCTTTCGTAGATCATATTTCTGTCATATACTCTTGCGAATCCTTTTAGAACTAATAAGCCAGCTCTTAATTGTAGACCTAAACTCATTATTTGTTCATCAGAGTATTTGTCTGATTTTCCTTTTGCTTTTAATATAGATCTTATTAAACCTACACTAACAACGAAAGCTCCATCTGAGAAGTTGTTGTCTATACCTAGATCAGCCATTAAGTCTTGTACACTTTCATTAGAAGTCTCAAACTCTGGTCTAGTTTCGATGTCATGATTAACTATTAACATGTTTTTCATAACACCTAATTTGTTAGAAGGAGTAGCACAAAGTAGACCTGGTCTAACAAATATTTTAGAGTAATTGTTAGGCATTACAGCTTTGTCACCTTTTACACTATTAAGTCTTTTAGCTTCTAACTTGTCTAATGCATAGCTTAGAGATCCTTGAGTAGTAGCATCTACTTCATTGAATCTTTCATCTATTGCTTCTTTCACGGCTTTTACATCATTGATTTTGTCATTGCATATAGGTGCCCCTTTTTCTACTCTATAATATGCTTCTACATCACAATCAAGTTTAGCAAAGTATACTACAGAATGTTTTAGTGTACTAGTAGAAGAATAGTATCCTTTGTAAGCACCTAATACTCTTGTACTGTTTTTAAAGCATTCTTCAGCACCTTTTACACCATGATATAATGTTCTTGTGCCATCTTCATTTTCGCCAACGTATACACCTTTAATTGCGAATACTGATGCCATGGCTTTAGCAGCTTTTACATCATTGTCATTAGATGAAGCAGCTTCTACTTGCACTATCATTAAGTCTTCGCTTAATTTCTTGCAAGATTCCCATTCTATTCTAGAGCCATCATCATATGTTTCAGAATATGCTGGAATCATATCATTATCTGTGTAGTTTTTGATACCAGTTCTTCTGATACTAGTATCTTTTAATTTTCCATGATCATCATATGATTCAGCTTTGTAGCTTGTATTGATTGTTTCAACATCGAAGTAGCTGAATTGTTGTTCAGTTCCTTCAATAGAGCGGCAGAATCTTTGTTCTGTTATTTTGTCTTCTCTATTGACTTTTAAGTTGATTCTATCAACTATAAAGAATTGAGAATCTAATTCTTCTTTTAAGTCTTTATTAAAAGCTCTCATATGAGCTTCATTACAGCTTGGTGATACAACGTTTTTATCTATATTGTCACCATGTTCAGCTGTTTCTATGTTTCTGATTCTAGTTACAACTGATTTTGCTGCTTTTTCACTTCTAGTTATTGAGAATTGATCATCCAATTCCATAACTACTTCAACTGTTTTTGCTTTTGATTCTGATATATTAGCAGCTAAATCTGCAGATAATTTAGATACTAAGCCACCTCTAGTTCTTCCAGCAACTCTAGCAGCAAATCTTATAGCGTTGTCATTTACTTTACCTTTTCTTGTTGCTTTTGGTTCACCAACTGCAATGAAGAATATTTCTGCACCACAAGCAACTTTAAAATCTTTACTTACTTTCACTTGTTTCATTGTGAATTCCCCCTTTAATTCTTTTGAAAGCACATGGCCTTCTTTATTTAAATCCCCTTTAAGAGAAGATTTAGCTCTTTTAGCTAGTTTAGCTGCTTTAGCTTTTTTGTTGGCTTTTCTAGCAGCTCTTTTATCTGCTCTAACTTTTTCAGCAGCTATTACTTTGTCAGCTATATCAAACATAGCATATTCGAAATCGTCTAAAGCGTCATCGATAGCTATGCTTAGTTCTATTTCTATAGCTTTTACTAATTCGTCTGTAGTTTCTTCAACTGTATTGTTGATTACAGCTTTAGAAGCTTTAAATAAGTTTTTTTCATTATAAGCGAAATTTCTTATTGCTATTGTTTCTTCCATACTTAATAAGTTTGATAATTTAGTCATTTTATAAGGGCCTCCCAACCCAACTTACTTTACGAAATGCACACAAATGACATGTACAGTGCATAACGCTCTTTGTTTATACCTCAAGGAACAAAGAGAAAGTCCTATAAGTTAAATTATTTTTAGTGATTCTTAGAGAATTAGATTAGTACAGAGAGAGAACCACTCAAGACTCTATACTTTATACATGCATAACACAAGTTTCCCAACCAGCCACCCTATAAACTATAAATCTATTTCCATCCATCTTCTAAAAGATCGAAATATAGATCTTCTAGAAAATTAAAAACGGCACTCAATAATTGAGCGCCATTTTCTTTCCATATTTTAGATGCCCATTCACGAGCATCTACTTCACAAGCTTGATTACGATAATTGTCGTAATCTTCACTTGATTTAATGTATTCTAAAGAATACATTCCTATTTTTCTTTGGAATACATGTCTGTACTCATGAAGTACAGCCTCAAATACTCTTTCAAAAAAGAATATAGCAGAGTTTTCGTCTTTCTTATATAGTTCTGCCACGTTTGAGGGACTTAAGCATTCGTTGATTTGTACAACACTTAATGCCCCCTTGTTTGTTGGGTAGTACGAATGTCTACCTAGAGTTGATTTCCCAAGTTCCTCAAAATATACAGGAGCTTGGACATCTAACATAGTACGTGCCTTAGACGCAACTATGTCAGAAACTCTATCGTCGATGATATATGGACTAAAGTCCATTTCATCAATCAATACATTAATCAAACTCATTGTTTCTTTCATCATTGTTTCTAATTTCATTTTCTTTTCCCCCAGATTCTTAAAAACTAAAATTGGACTTTTTTACAATAAAAAAACGAATATAGAGAAAATCCATAAAAACTCTATATTCGTTATATGCAACTTATATATTTGCCACTATATTAGCTTCTAGCTTTTGCTATTCTAGCATCTTCTATATGATCAGATACTATTGATGATACTATTACTATTGTAAATACTAACATTATTACTAATAATATAGTCATAGTAACTATACTATCTTTAATACTGTTTATACTGTTATTTAACATGCTTTCAGTATTATATACAAGCATGTTGTTATCAAAGCTTATTATTGCTGTATCACTATAAGTAGCATCACTATCTTTTGATAATGTTACTACTTCTTGATCTTTTAATCCTAATTCCATAGCTTTAGCCTTAGTTACACCATTAAGCATAAAGCTTAAATTGTCTATAACTAGTTTATGATTTATGTCTTTTTCATTAACTGAATCTAATATTGCTAATTGTTCTTCTGCTTCTGCTATAGAACCATTACTTTCTATTGCTACAGTTGATATTCCTATAACTGCAGTTACTGCTACTATTACTACTAATACCATCATTTTTATTTTGTTTAACATTACACTAGGGCCTCCCAACCCATTACTTTCATATATACATATATATGTATATACGCTACACTGTTTGTACCTTGAGATTGTAGATTCTCATATTTAATATTATTATTTATTTATTGACTACTAATTAATTAATAATCAAATATATATCTACTAATATGTATATTAATAAATATGTATTCAATTATTAAAAAAAAGAAATAAAAGTACTATACATACACATATACAATGTATATATGTACATATAGTACTGTGTTTATGTATCTCGATATATATATGTTGTCTACTACATTCTACATATATCTATACCATTTGGTTATGCATTGTGGTACTGAGTACATAGTACTCTCCCTGTGTTGGCTAAACACAAACCACATATCATTCTCTACTTATATATTTGTTAGTGTAGAGTATGCATAGAGATATGCCATATCTCTGTCCCGGGCACTCATCGATACAAACGAATTACATTTAAAATGAATACATTAATTCGTTTAATGCATGAGCTGGATGCTATTACCCATGTTAAGTCATCTACGAGCAGTTGCGTAGACAACTAGTTCTTACTCCAAGATACTTTGGAAACCCTAAGTACCCCGGGGCAAGAAATATACGTATTACTACGTATATATATAAAGGTAGACCCTCGCCAAATTTTTTATTTTTTAATTTCCCTATAAGCATTGACATCGCATATATATATTTTAGAAAAATTTCTATTATTCATTGACATCGGCCTAGAGTATTTAAATCAGAATGCATTATGAGTAATAATAACTTGATAGGAGGTGAGCCTTATGGCACAAATAAAAATTAACACTGAGACATTTGTTAATGGCAAATGCAGTATTACTAGAGTTTCTGACCCTACAGAAGTAGATGAGTTTAATACACGTACAGTTGGAATATTATCTACACATCCTTATTTTGAAGATATACATACAATAGAAACTGAAAGATATTTACTAACTGGAGTAGAGGTGCAACAAGAAGATTTTGGTTCTAATGATTACAATATTAAGTATAGTTTTACAGCAGAAGACCTTATTATTAAAGATGACTATGTCCCAGAAGAATGTAAATTCTTAATAGAAAATAAAATGTATTCAGATGAAGATGATGAATTATTCCATTCATTTAATTTTGAAGATGGAATAGAACAATATAATGAATTAATGGAAGAAATGGAGGACATAGATAATGGACATTAAAAATGAAATAAGTGAACTTAATCATGAGAATGCCGTCAAAAATAGAGAAGCTATGGAAAATATGTTATCTAAAAATAATAATCCATGGAATTATTCTCCTGCAGCACTAGAAGCTAAAAGTGCGGCAATGTCTATGTTAAGTACAAAAACTGGTTTATATGCCAGAATACCTTTGACATGTAAAGGTGATGAATGTCCTTATGCTCAAGCATGTACTATATTAGATTATGATTTAGCTCCTGTTGGAGAAAAATGCGTCCTAGAAACGTCATTAATAGAAAAGAGTTTAGCTGGTTATTGTAGAGATTACGATTTAACACCTGATTCATCTTATACTGATATGACATTAGTTAAAGAATTAGTAAACTGTGATGTAATGATGGAAAGAGCACAAGCATTGTTATCTCAAGAGGGTATAGCTATTGAAGAAGTATATGCTGGTTCTAATGAAGCGAATGAAAACTTTTATAGAAAAGAAATAAGTAAACCATTAGAATTATATGAAAGACATTCAAAAATGAGAGCTAGAATATTATCTGATATGATGGGTACTAGAAAAGAAAAGGCTCGTATGAAAGTATCAGATGAAAAGAGTTTTATGGATATTCTATCTGCTAATATGGATAA
>ERZ772831.2683-NODE-2683-length-14189-cov-3.532546_pt1 | contig 14189 bp, 12 predicted proteins | sample MGYA00580858_ERZ772831 | MGnify/ENA primary metagenome ERZ772831 (study PRJEB29015, sample SAMEA2737694) | human gut metagenome | biome: human gut; feature: human-associated habitat; material: faeces | place: China | collected 2012 ... | reverse complement strand
TTCATCGTGATGAGAACAATAAACTTTCCGGTGATGTAAAATTTGATGAAGTAGCCAAACATAATGATACGATGTTTTCTCTTAAAATCGGCTATTATGCAGATCGTATATTCATCGATCCGGAAATAGCTTATTATAATACCCAACGAGAAGGTTCTATCACTACGTCCAGATTTGCCCCAAGCAGTATTTATATTTCCACCATATTCGACGTCGAAATGGATTATATGAAATTCGCCAGGGAACATCACATCAAATTTGTAAAGTGGAGATTATGGGATTCAACAATTGCCTGTGCGAGAAATGAAAAAGATCTGATTTTCGAAATACTGAAATATTTGCATAAAAAACACTGTCTCCGAATGCTTTTACTGAAAATGCCTGTGTATCTAACTATCCGGATTTATAACAAATGTTTCGGTAATGATTAAATTATGAAAATATTAATTATAGCAAGGGGATATCCCACTCCTAATCATCCATTGTTCGGTTGTTTTGAAGCAACGCAAGCTCATGCATTACAGAAACTGGGGCATGAGGTAATATACATCGGATTGAATTTTTATTCAGCCAAGAACTGGGACATTATCGGTACTAATCATCGAATCGTAGACGGTATCAATATTTATGAACATTATTTTTTGGCCGTACCTTACCGGAGATTGATGCCGGAAGTTATTATACATCATGTTTTAAAGAAAGAAATTATAAAACTGTATAAAAAGGTAGAAAAGCTGCATGGTAAACCGGATATCATTCATTCACATTATTTAAATATTTCTGTACTTGCCTCAGTCTTAAAAAAGAAATTTAATATTCCTTGGGTGTGTACTGAGCATTGGAGTATAATAAATAATGATATTTTACCTGAATATGTAAAAAACTACGGTAAGCTGACTTATCCGTATGCCGATGCAATAATAACTGTTTCCAACTCTTTGGCACTCCGTTTATTTCAACATTGGAAGGTCAGAAGTACTGTTATTTATAATATGGTTTCCGATGCTTTCTTTGTTAAAAATACAGATACCCCAAATAGGCTGGGATTCCGATTTATATCTGTCGGCAATCTGATTCATAGAAAAGGGCATGATATATTGATCGATGCTTTTAAAAAAGCTGATTTTGATACGAATGTATCACTCACCATTGTTGGAGGAGGTAATCAGCGGTCGCGTCTTCAAAATATGATCGATAGTGCGGGTTTAACAGCTCGAATCACATTGATGGGGTTAAAAAGTCAGCAGGAAATACAGAATTTAATTTCAGAGTCGGATGTTTTTGTATTAGCCAGTAGAAAAGAAACATTCGGGGTAGTATATATAGAAGCAATGGCCAAAGGCTTGCCTGTTATAGCAACGCCTTGCGGTGGCCCGGAAGAATTTGTCAACCATGAAAATGGTTTGTTAGTTCCCTGTAACCGTGTTAATGAATTAACGGATGCTTTGAAATATATGCATAAAAATATAAATGAATACAATAGGGATAAAATCCGGGAATCAACTTTAAAAAAATTTTCGGAAACGAGTATTGCTCAAAAAATTGAAGAGGTATACCTCAATATTTTAAAAAAACGTCATGATACTTTATAGTTCTGTCGATAAATAAATTAATTTCATTTATAATCACCTATGGCTAAATACAAACTAAGGTTAGCAAAACCCAGCGATGCAAAAGAAATAGCAAACCTTCATTATTCTATCCGGGAACAGGGGGCTCCGGGGATTTTTGCCATGATGGGTAAGCCTTTTTTGAAAAAATACTACAAAATAGTACTGAATGATCCGAATGAAGTGGTTATCTGTGCAGAAAACGAAAAAGGCCAGATTGTCGGTTTTAACAGTAGTACCCTGGATGCAAAAGCGCAGATGGACAATCTGAGGAGAAAAAGGGTTCAACTGGCTTTCGCTGCATTTACTTCTATCCTTGCAAATCCGAAATTGATCAAACCTTTATTCGACCGATATAAATCCATGCACACTTCTTCCCCGACCAAATATTTTGTGTCGGAAGGAGTCCGGGGGGAATATTGGGCCTGGAAGGCAGCCGAAAAGGTCGCAACGACGAGCGAAGTCGGCGTTCTCCGACAAAAAGCCGTAACCCGGATGAATAGCGGCTCCTGTCTTTTTGGCGATCTCAAGGATCAAGTCCGGCTTCAAGTAAGAGGTATCCGCTTCATCTTCCGAGATGCAGTAAGCTTCCTCCGCATAACGTACATGTAATGCTCCGCGATCCACATGCGTATAGATCGCTACGGTCGGGATGTTCATCACCCGGCAGGTGCGGAATATCCGCATCGCTATCTCGCCACGATTGGCTACTAATACTTTCTTTATCATAAGGATTCGTTTTTAAAGAGGAATATTGGAATGCTTCTTCGGAGGATTGGATTGCCGTTTGTTGGCCAGCAACTCAAAACTACGGATCAAGCGGCTGCGTGTGATAGACGGCTCGATGATCTCGTCTACATAGCCTAACTCAGCGGCCCGGTACGGGTTAGCGAACTTCTCCCGGTAATCGGCTTGCAATTCCTTCCGTTTGCCTTCGGGATCTTCCGCGGTCTTCAAATCCTTACGGAACAAGATATTCACGGCACCATCCGGTCCCATGACAGCGATCTCGGCGGTTGGATAAGCGAAGTTGATATCGCCCCGGATATGCTTGGAGCTCATCACGTCGTAAGCGCCACCGTAAGCCTTTCGGGTAATGACGGTCACTTTCGGCACGGTAGCCTCGCAATACGCATACAATAACTTAGCGCCATGACGGATAATTCCCTCGTACTCTTGGTTCACGCCCGGCAAGAAACCCGGTACATCCACCAGCGTCAACAACGGTATATTAAACGCATCGCAGAAACGGACGAAACGGGCGGCCTTTACGGACGCGTTGATATCCAGCGTACCGGCCAACGCGGCAGGTTGATTCGCCACGACACCGATCGTCTTTCCATTCAAACGGATATAACCGATAATGATATTCTTGGCATATTCCTCTTGTATCTCGAAGAAGTTTTGATCATCAGCCACGGAAAGGATCAACTCTTTCATGTCGTACGGCTGGTTGGGATTAGTAGGAACCAGCAGATCCAATTGCGGATCGATGCGGTTCGGGCTATCGGTAGTAGGAACGAATGGCGGCTCTTCCATATTATTATTCGGCAAGAACGACATCAACTCACGTATCTTCAAGATACAATCCATATCGTTATCCGCCGTGCAATGAGCCACTCCGGAACGGGTGCTATGCACTTCCGAGCCTCCCAGATTCTCCATCGTAACCTCTTCTTGCGTCACGCTTTTCACGACCTCCGGGCCGGTGATAAACATATAGCTCGTTTGTTTTACCATAAAGATAAAGTCCGTCAACGCCGGCGAGTAAACCGCTCCACCCGCACACGGGCCCATAATAGCGCTAATCTGCGGGATCACGCCCGAAGCCAACGAGTTCCGGAGAAATATCTCGGCGTATCCCGCCAAGGAACGAACTCCTTCTTGAATACGTGCGCCTCCCGAATCGTTCAACCCGATCACCGGAGCGCCTAGTTCCGTTGCCATGTCCATGATCTTACAGATCTTACGGGCATACGTCTCAGACAAGGCCCCACCGAATACCGTGAAGTCCTGAGCGAAAACAAATACCGTGCGTTGCCCGATCATTCCGTAACCGGTGACCACGCCATCTCCCAATGGACGCTGTTTTTCTAAACCGAACTCATGGCACGTATGTGTCACGAACTTGTCGATTTCCACGAAGCTACCTTTTTCCAATAGCAGTTCGATTCTTTCTCTAGCGGTTAGTTTACCTGCCGCATGCTGTTTCGCGATGCGATCCTCTCCGCCCCCTAACTCAGCCTTGTGGTTGAGAGCTTTTAATTGTTCAATTTTTTCCTTCATGGCGTATCTCTTTAATTATCCGGGAAACGTTCAATATATTAGAAAACAAAGTCTGTAAATGTATTGTTTCCTAAAGAAACGAAATGTATCATATATTACATCTATCGCCCGATCAATGAGATCTATCAAGAAGGATATTTTTTAGTAAATACTGAAATCTTGCGGCTTGATCACGAAACCGATCCGCAGCATGCTTTTGTATTGATTGTATTCCAAAAGGTTCTCACCGTAACCATTATAATATTGCAGGAAGAAATATTGGTTCTCGTTATTATTAAACTTATAGCTCAACTCGATCTGGGTGTTAAAGCCGAACCAAGTCTTTCGTTTGGTCAAGATAACCCCGCAGTTAAAGCGCCTGTTGTCTGTCCGGTAATTGGCGGCTACTTGGAATATACCATTATATTTAAGGATGTCTTTATTTTCCTTGCCATCCACGATCGGTATCCAGCCCTTGAATTGAACTTCCCAGTTCTTATTCAACAGGACAGCCGCCGCTAGGGTGATCTTGTTCCAACTTCGGGAGAAGATGCTATCTTTACCGTTCGACTCGTGCTCGACCATCAAATAGCCTTTCCCGATATATTTATTCTTATGCACGATAAGGTGCCCCAAACCGATACCCGGATTAAAATTCAAGTCGCGCATCGGCAAGGACTCTTGAAAGACATTCCAAAAAGCCTTTTGCGTGTATTGCAAGGTATCGAAGGGGAGTTTACTTTTCGTAAGACGCTGGGCGATGCTCAGCTGGAATTTAACGTCGGAGTTTCTCGCCGTAGGCTTGCTGCCGATAGGGATACCGCCGATGAAATAATTGTCCTTGAATAAGGTAAAATAAGGTGACTTATCCAAAATCGCACGAATACTATCCGCGTTATAACTCTCTTCCGGCCCTTTCGCTAAAACTTGCGAATGCGCCATGCCGCAAACAAGCAGGAAGAGAAAGGATATAATCGTTTTTTTCATAAATGATCTTAAATTATAAATGTGTCCGCGAATATAGGGGAAACGGCAGTTGGCTTTATCGCCCAAATTACATGAATAATGGTCGTTTCACCTATGAATATAATATATAAACCAAAATTCAAGAGGTTAGTTCATTTTTCCTATATTCGCGGCTATGGAAGAAATCTATAGTTATTACAAAGAAAATATCGACGCTTATACACGGCGCTTGGGTAATTTGAAAAAGAAGATCCATTTGATGGGGAGTATCCGGTTGGCTTTAGTGGTGGGAGCGATCCTCTCCTTATGGATATTCAGGGATGAGAGTTGGCAATGGCTGACGGGGATCACCTTCGCTTATATCATCCCGTTCGCGCTCCTGATGTGGTACCATAATAAAATGTACGCACGAAAAGTATACGCCGAGACCTTGATCAAACTGAACGAGGATGAGCTAAAAGGACTGGACTATGATTTCAGTGCGTTCGACGGGGCAGCCGATAAGATCTCGGGCGAGCACTCTTTCTGCTTGGATCTGGATGTGTTTGGAGACCGCTCCTTGTTTCAATCGCTCAATCGTACCGTAACCGGGTTCGGGCGGGAACGACTGGCCGGTTGGTTCTCGAATCCCTTGACGGATAAGAAGGAGATCGTCAAACGGCAAGAGGCTGTCAAGGAATTAGCGGCTTTATCCGCCTTACGGCAGCATTTCTATGTGACGGGAATCATCCGGCAGGACACGCAAGATACGAGAGACAACGATATCAACTTTATGGACCGACTCACTCAGCGTAAGCATAAATTCGTTGATAGCCTACCGTGGAAACTATTGATCTGGGCGGTCCCAGTGTTGTGGATCGTATTGGGTATCGCTTACTCGCTGGATTGGATCAGCGGGAGTTTATTGAATATTTATTTCTTAATCACGTTAGTGATCGCTTACGGACGAGCCAAGGAAATCAATGCGCTTTACGCGACCGTCAATAAGATGGAGTCTATTTTCAATCGGTACTCAAAGCTGATGCAATGTGTGGAAGAAGATAATTTCCAGTCGGAAGAGCTGAAAGAGATCAGCGGGCAATTAGCGAATGAGAAGGAATTGGCCTCGCATGCTATCAAACGCTTGTCGTCGTATATCGGAGGATTAGACCAACGATTCAGTTTGGCGGGTATCATTTTCAATCTCTTCTACTTGCGGGATACACGCCATGCCATCCTTTTGGAACGCTGGATTCAGACTTACTCCGATAAACTTCCGCTTTGGTTCGACGCGCTGGCTCGTTTCGACGCGCTGAACTCGTTGGGTGGTTTCGCTTTCAACCATCCGGAATACATCTATCCGGAGATCGCCGACACTTATTTCCAGATGGAAGGCAAGGCTTTGGGACATCCTCTTTTGAACCGGGATGTCTGCGTAAAGAACGATATCGATATCCGCAAAAGTCCTTGGTTCCTGATTATCACCGGAGCGAATATGGCCGGAAAAAGTACATACCTCCGGACGATCGGTGTCAATTACTTATTGGCTTGCGTAGGCGCTCCGGTCTGTGCCGCCTCCTTGACGGTTTATCCCGCCCACATGGTTACCAGCTTGCGTACCTCGGATTCCTTGGCTAGCAACGAGTCTTATTTCTTCGCGGAGTTGAAACGGCTGAAAATGATTATCGACAGGCTGCAAAACGGGGAGAAGCTATTTATCATCTTGGACGAGATCTTGAAGGGAACAAATTCTATCGACAAGCAGAAAGGCTCTCTTGCCCTTATGAAACAGCTGGTCGCTTATAAGGCTTGCGGCATCATCGCCACCCACGATTTAGTGTTGGGTACTTTGGAGGAAGAGTTCCCGGAACAAATAAAGAATTACCGCTTCGAAGCGGATATAAAAGACGAGGAGCTATCCTTCTCTTATCAACTAAGAGAAGGGATAGCCCAGAATATGAATGCTTGTTTCTTAATGAACAAGATGGGAATCTTGTTTAATTGAAAATTGAGAATTGAAAATTGAGACAAGTGGTAAAATAGCTGTCACTTGTCAACTGTCAACTACTTTTTGTATTTGGTTTTGATTGCGGGTAGGACTTTTTGGATTTCCGCTATACGAGTGGCATCACTGGGGTGCGTACTCATAAATTCCGGCGTAGAGCCACTCTTTCCGGCGGACATCTTTTGCCAGAAGTTGACTGCCACGTCCGGATTGTATCCCGCCATAGTCATGAATACCAATCCCATATAATCCGCTTCCGACTCGTGCTTGCGGGAGAAAGGAAGCATTACGCCATACTGCGCTCCCACACCATATACTGTATTGGCCGCTTGCTGTACCGCCGCGCTCTTATTGCTTACAGCCGCACCTAAAATAGCCGCCCCGTATTGGGCCATTAGTTGCTGGCTCATACGCTCATTGCTGTGTTTAGCTACGGCATGGGCGACCTCATGCCCGATGACCACCGCCAATTCATCGTCCGAGGAAACTAAAGGCAGCAATCCCTCGTACACCACGATCTTGCCTCCCGGCATACAGAAGGCGTTCACCTGCGGATCATTCACCAAATTAAACTCCCAAGAGAAGTTTTTTACCTCATCCGCCATCCCGTTCGCCCGCAAATAGTCCTCCGTAGCGGCGGCTATCCTCTTTCCGACCCGGGTTACCATAGCGCTCTTGTTCGCGTTCGTCGACTTCTTCGCCGTCTTTATATAATCGTTGTACTGGGTAAGGCTGGACGATAACACCTCTTGGTCCGAAACCAACAGCACTTGCTTACGTCCTGTCAACGGTACGCTGGAACAGCCTGCCAATAAAAGCAAGGCCACGAATAAACTTGCTATTTTTCTCATATCCTTTTACTTGAAATTAAACCTGATACTCTCTTTTTAATAACGCAAAGATACTACCATTTTGTTCAAAACGAGCACCCCCTTTCGTTCTTTCTATAGGGAGTATTAGCCTTTTCTTTGAATGACATTCATCATCTACCATCCATTGCATGATCATCCACCAATTGGTACATGATCTTCTAACAGCTGTTGCATGATCCTCCAACGGCTGATAAAAGATGAATATAAATAGATGAAATGCCTAACACTTACAGTGATTAAACCTAAGCTAAGCAGGAAAATCCCTTACCCCCTACTTATATCAGAAAAAAAAGCCCTTGATTGTATATTTATTCAACAATACTCTTTATATTTGCAGTCTGTTTTGCATAAATATACAACATGAGTACAAAGAAGGAACGATTGGATGCCATTTGCGGTATTATACAGACGAAAGTGATAAGTAATCAAGAAGAACTGCTTAAAGAACTGGAAGATAGCGGATTCTCGGTTACGCAAGCTACGCTTTCCCGCGACATCAAGCAACTGAAAGTAGCCAAGGTACACGACGGAACCGGAGATTATGTATATCGCCTTCCCGAAGAGAGTATAAGCAAACAAGCACAGCCTGAAGGCAAGAAAAAGCCGAATATCGAGTTTTCCGGAAACTTGGCGGTGGTGAAGACACGACCGGGTTACGCCATGGGAATTGCCTCGGACATAGACTCCCATGCCCCCAGCGAGATACTGGCCACCATAGCCGGAGACGATACGATCTTGGTAATCCCCCGCAACGGTGTGAGCCAAGAGAAGGTGATTGCCGCTTTATCACATTTTATATAAAAGGAAAAAACTAAGAACAAACAATAAAATGGAACAAGAAATAGAAATTGATGTTATGATCGCTGATGCCTCTCACGAGGTATATGTGGATACGATCCTAGATACGATCGAGTCTGCCGCTAAAGTCCGGGGCACGGGTATCGCCAAACGTACGCACGAGTATGTGGCCCAGAAGGTGAAAGAGGGCAAAGCGGTGATCGCCTTGGCGGGAAACGAGTTCGCCGGGTTTAGTTATATCGAGTCATGGGGAAACAAGCAGTACGTGACTACCTCCGGCTTGATCGTACATCCGAATTTCCGGGGCTTGGGTATCGCGAAACGCATCAAAGACATGACTTTCCAACTTGCCCGCATGCGCTGGCCGAAAGCGAAGATATTCAGCCTTACCTCCGGCGCTGCCGTGATGAAGATGAATACCGAGCTGGGATATGTACCGGTTACGTTCTCCGACTTGACGGACGATGAGGCTTTCTGGCGAGGTTGCAACGGTTGCGTGAACCACGATATCTTGGAACGCACCGAACGTAAGTATTGCATCTGCACGGCCATGCTGTTCGACCCGGCCGATCCGCATCGTGCGCAACGAGAGCGGGAGGCCCGTAATCAGACTAAAAAGGACTAAATTAATACGATAGAAAAACAACATAAAATAAAGAAACGATGAAGAAGAAAGTAGTAGTAGCGTTCAGCGGAGGTTTGGATACCTCATTCACGGTCATGTATCTGGCTAAAGAAAAAGGATACGAGGTATACGCCGCTTGCGCTAACACAGGTGGTTTCAGCGAGGAACAATTGAAACAAAACGAGGAGAACGCCTATAAGCTAGGCGCCACGAAATACGTGACGATCGACGTTACGAAAGAGTATTACGAGAAGAGCTTGAAGTACATGATTTTCGGAAACGTGCTGCGTAATGGTACGTATCCGATCTCCGTAAGCTCCGAGCGTATCTTCCAAGCCTTGGCGATCGCCCGCTACGCGAACGAGATTGGCGCCGACGCTATCGCCCATGGTTCTACCGGAGCCGGTAACGACCAGATCCGTTTCGATATGACTTTCTTGGTATTGGCTCCGAACGTGGAGATTATCACGTTGACCCGCGATATGGCCTTGAGCCGTGATTTTGAGATCAACTACTTGAAGGAGCACGGTTTCGAGGCCGATTTCACGAAGTTGAAATATTCCTATAACGTAGGTCTTTGGGGAACCTCTATCTGCGGTGGCGAGATTCTTGATTCCGCGCAAGGACTGCCCGAGAGCGCTTATCTGAAACAAGTGGAGAAGACCGGCAGCGAGCAATTGCGCATCGAGTTCAAGAACGGTGAGGTTCATGCCGTGAATGGTGAGGTGTTCGAGGATAAGATCGCCGCTATCCAGAAGATCGAGGAGATCGGGGCCGCTTACGGTATCGGCCGTGATATGCACGTGGGCGATACGATCATCGGTATCAAGGGACGGGTCGGTTTCGAGGCTGCCGCTCCTATGTTGATTATCGGGGCGCACCGCTTCCTAGAGAAATATACGTTGAGCAAATGGCAACAATACTGGAAGGATCAGGTAGCGAACTGGTACGGCATGTTCTTGCACGAGAGCCAATATCTGGAACCGGTGATGCGCGATATCGAGGCGATGTTGCAAGAGTCTCAGCGTAACGTGAACGGTACGGCTATTCTGGAGCTTCGTCCGTTGTCCTTCTCTACCGTTGGCGTAGAATCTGAGGATGACTTGGTGAAGACGAAATTCGGTGAGTACGGAGAGATGCAGAAAGGCTGGACCGCCGAGGACGCTAAAGGCTTCATCAAGGTTCTTTCCACTCCGTTGCGTGTTTATTATACGAACCATAAAGACGAAGAGATATGATTAAATGCGGAATTATAGGCGGAGCGGGTTACACGGCGGGTGAATTGATCCGCCTGCTCCTAAACCACCCTGATGCCGAGCTTACATTTATAAACAGTAGCAGTAACGCCGGTAACAAGATCACGGACGTGCATGGCGGTCTTTATGGCGAGACGGATTTGGTGTTCACCAGCGAGTTGCCGTTAGATAGCATCGACCTTCTGTTCTTCTGTACCGCTCATGGCGATACGAAAAAGTTCATGGAGAGCCACACGGTCCCCGAGAACGTGAAGATTATCGACCTGAGCATGGACTACCGGATCGAAGGCCCGGAGCACGATTTCGTGTACGGCCTGCCGGAATTGAACCGCCGCCGGATTTGCAACGCCCGGCATATAGCGAACCCCGGTTGTTTCGCTACTTGCATCCAATTGGGCGTATTGCCGTTGGCGAAGCACTTGATGCTGAATTCCGACTTGCATGTCAATGCCATCACGGGATCGACGGGAGCGGGCGTGAAGCCTTCTTCCACCTCTCACTTTAGCTGGCGCAACGACAACATATCGATCTATAAGCCTTTTACGCATCAGCACTTGGCCGAGATCAACCAGAGCTTGAGCCAGTTGCAGAAGAGCTATTCAAGCCGGATCAACTTCATCCCCGTACGCGGTAATTTCTCCCGTGGCATATTCGCCACGACGTACATCGATTGCAAGATCGACTTGGTGGAGATCCGACGTATTTATGAGGAATATTATGATGATCACAGCTTCACGTTTATCACTGATAAGAACCCGGATTTGAAACAAGTGGTAAATACGAATAAATGCTTGATCCACTTACAGAAAATAGATGATAAGCTTCTTATCATCTCTATGATCGATAACTTATTGAAGGGCGCTAGCGGCCAAGCGGTCCACAACATGAATCTATTGTTCGGGTTGGAGGAGACGGTTGGCTTACACTTAAAACCCTCAGCGTTTTAAAAAATACGACAAAGATGAATTTATTCGACGTATATCCATTATTTAATATAGAGATCGTACAAGGCAAGGGATGTCATGTATGGGATAGCGAGGGAAACGAGTACCTCGACTTATATGGCGGCCATGCCGTGATCTCGGTGGGGCACAGCCACCCTACTTACGTAAAGGCGATTACCGAGCAGGTAAATAAATTAGGCTTTTACTCGAACTCGGTTATCAATAGCTTGCAACAAAAATTAGCGGATAAGCTAGGGAAGGCTTCCGGCTACGATGATTATTCGTTGTTCTTGATCAACTCCGGAGCGGAGGCGAACGAGAACGCGTTAAAGCTCGCCTCTTTCCATAATGGCAAGAAGCGGGTGATCGCATTCAAGCACGCCTTTCATGGGCGTACCTCCGCCGCCGTCCGTGTCACGGATAACCCGAAGATCATCGCTCCGGTAAATGAGGATCTAGCGGTTACTTATCTTCCATTGAACGACGCTTCCGCCGTAGAGGAAGAGTTGAAGAAGGGGGATGTATCGTCCGTGATCATCGAAGGTATCCAAGGTGTAGGTGGCATCCAATTGCCAACGGATGATTTTATGCGTGAGTTACGCAACCTGTGTACGACTTATGATGCCTGTCTGATCTTGGATGAGATCCAGTCCGGATATGGAAGAAGCGGTAAATTCTTCGCGCATCAATATGCCGGTATCAAGCCGGATTTGATCTCAGTAGCGAAAGGTATCGCCAATGGCTTCCCGATGGGTGGGTTATTGATCAGCCCGAAATTCAAGCCGGTTTATGGTATGCTCGGCACTACTTTCGGCGGTAACCATTTGGCTTGCGCGGCCGCTATCGCCGTTCTTGATATAATGGAAGACGAGCGTTTGATTGATAACGCGGCGAAAGTGGGTGCCTATTTATTGGAAGAGCTTCATAAACTTCCGGGTATCAAGGAAATTCGGGGCCGTGGTTTGATGATCGGTATCGAGTTCGAGGAATCTATCAAGGAAGTGCGTAGCAAACTTCTCTTTGAGGAGAAAGTGTTCACGGGTGTAGCCGGAACCCATACGATCCGTCTGCTTCCTCCGCTTTGCTTGACGATGGATGAGGCCAAGGAATTTATCCGTCGCTTCAAGAAAGTCCTAAACGCTTAATTGTTCTTTATTTCATAAAAAGGGAGGATGTCTGAATTAGCGTCCTCCTTTTTTTCATTCCTCCCCAACAGCTACGTAAATTAAGTATCACCCTTTGTCAAAAAAACATCATTCCTTTTTCCGAAAAAACACTAACTTTACGCAGTCTAAACTTTGAGTCTCTAATTACTAATGAACACGATCGATGAAATATCTATTTATAGGAGTATTCACTTTGTTGTGCCTATTTGCCTGTCAATCTAACGACTCCCAATACATCATAGAAGGCACCTTACCCACCGCACAGCAGGATGGGGAATGGATTTATCTGGCACCCATGGAAAACGCCTCAATCGAAAATATCGATTCTACGAGAATAGAGAACGCACGGTTTACTTTCCAAGGAACGGGAGAAGAGATGAAAGTCCTCCGTATGCGCATCCTTTTGCGTCTCAAGTTCCAAGAGCTACTGATCGTAACGGAACCGGGTGTGACCTCAGTACGGATAGACTCCATCAGCTCGGCCTCCGGTACACCGCAAAACGACGCCTTGCAGCATTGGAAAGACTGGAAGCAAAAGACCGATGGCGAATCCTATGCCCTATGGACAGCGCTTAAGACCTGCTCGCCGGGAGATTCCATCCGCATCAAGCAGACATGGGATTCCTTGAGAGTAGAGACGCAAGCTTTTAATTATGCGTTCATGAAAGAACATATCAACCAAACGGTCGGGAAATTCCTCTATAAGATGATAAAAACCTCCTTGACCGAAGAGCAACGAAAGGAACTGGATGAAGCGAATCATTAAACAGGATCTGTCGATCACGCTAGCGGTACTGGCGATAGCGATCTTCGCTTTCTTCTTCTGGATGTACCCCTATCATTTGTTCCACAAAGAGCAAATGATGCTGTTCTTGTACAGCGCCGAGTTTCTCCGTGGATATTTTCAGGAGGAAGCGTGGCTGGCTTGTCTCACCGGCGATTTCCTCACGCAATTCTTTTATTATATCGGGGGAGGCCCGTTCATCCTAAGCGTTGTCTTAACTTTATTTGCCCTGCTTACCTATCGGACATTCCGGCAATTCGTCAGCAAGAGATACGCCCTTCCTCTTATGATACTACTTGTATTATGGGAGGCCGGAAGGTCTTGCGGACTCGCCTATCCGTTATCCGCAACTCTCTCCTTGATCGGAGCAGAAGGTGTTTTCCTGTTATATAGCCGGAGCCAAACTGAGGGGCAACGTCTTCTTACCTGCATTCCCGCCATGCTTCTTTGCTATTGGTGCTTCGGGTACGGGGCATGGCTCTGTCTGGCCCTTATGCTGGCCGCCGGAATCATAGCGCACCATCAAAAGCTAAGTGCCCTGCTTGCGGCAGGTATATTACTTCTTCCAGCGACCCAATATCCCGCTACCACTTGGTGGAGTAAGCCGGATCTCGACCGGGAGTATGTACTCAGCCTCGATGTGGAACATTATTTCGGAAATATACAAAAGATGAGGAAACATCTCGAGACAGACCGCCAAATCCTTTGGGTGACCTATTACCGGAACCTGTACAATGCCACGCATCCATCCGAGATCAACTCACCCGTATCTCTCTCCCGGAACCTCCTAGCGTGGAATCAACCGGGTACGAATGGGTTGATCCTCCCCGTGAACCCATCCGCTTCTTTTCTCTCTATCCTATTCGCCAACGAGTTATGGTTTACGTTAGGAGATATGACTATGGCCGAGCATTGCGCC
>ERZ772831.2682-NODE-2682-length-14196-cov-2.767131_pt1 | contig 14196 bp, 18 predicted proteins | sample MGYA00580858_ERZ772831 | MGnify/ENA primary metagenome ERZ772831 (study PRJEB29015, sample SAMEA2737694) | human gut metagenome | biome: human gut; feature: human-associated habitat; material: faeces | place: China | collected 2012 ... | reverse complement strand
AGGCAGAGGCTGGTCTGCGCGGTTCTAAGGCAGGTTCTTCGGTTGTATCAGTCTTCTTGCCCTTGATAATCAGGGTAGCGTACACAACAGCCATTTCGTCTTCCTCCTTTCTCAGCAGATATTTAAGACAAAACTCGCGGAGGGCGCTCATACGGCGTCCTCTGCGAGCAGAGCCTCCACGGCTGCCCGGAGCCTCTCCGGGACATCTTCGATGGTCTTCTCACCCTTGCGAATCAGGGTCGCGTAAATTCTTGCCATAGCTTTATCCCTCCGTAGCCGAAGTCGCTGCGATGACCTGCTCGTAGACATCGCACAATGCCATCTGAGTTTCGGTCATCTGGTTCTCCAGAGACGAGATCTTATCCGCAAACGCACCGTCGCTGACCGCGGTGGTGATGCTGGTGAGCTGTGCCGTCGCGGCGTCGAGGATCGTCTTCATCTGCGCGGTCAGGTCTTCCGGCAGGTTGTCGCCATACTGGATGGCACCAATGACGGCATTGTCCGTCTCGCGCTTAATCCACTTCTTCAGGAGGTTGCAGTAGGTCGTGTGCTTCGTGACGTAGTTCTTGTAAGCTGCGTACAACACAACCACATCGGCGGCAGAATAGGTCTTGACCTCCCCACCGTCGCAATGGTACTGCTGCTCCTTCGCGCCGAGCGTGACGGCGGTAAACATGGATTCGATATTCGCCTGATCGTGCGTCTCCAGAGAGAAATGCTCCGTCCCGCCGCTCAGTTCTACGTCGATACCGGCGTAGATCTTCTGCTGGCAGGTTTCGTTCGCCATGCTGAGCTGCTTCTCGGACAGCGTCAGCAGGTCATCCTTTCTCCATACGAGTCCCATGACTTTCCCTCCTTACTGGAACGCGCCGCTCACGCCGGAGATATATCCGCCGGCGGACGTGCCGCGCTCCACAGTGATGCGGAAGTTGAACGCCGCGCCGTTTGCTGCCGTCTTGTTCGTGAAGACGATGTTTGCGCCGCTCTTGACCTCCGCGGTGACGTCCTGCCACACAGGGCTGGTGTCCTTCGCATTGTTGGTTGCCTCGACCTTGTAGACCGCGCCGGCCGGGATCTGCCCCACGACCGACATGACCGCAGCCGTGATGTCGCCGGAAACCGCCAGCGGCGTCTTCAGCGTGATGGTCGCCTTGTGGACGGCTTTCGTGAAGGCGGCCGTGAAGGTCGCACTCGCCTTTCCATCGCTCACTTCGATGGTGATGGTGTGCGTTCCGTTGAGAATCTTCTGGAACTCCGCCGCGGTGCTGGCGCACTCGAAGGTGAGCTGCGTACCGCTGGTGACATTCGTGCGCGTCTTCTTCACGACACCGTCCAGCTTTTCCGTGACCGTCAGCTTGTCGCCGTCGGCATCGTTGGGCGTGTACTTGAAGCTGAACGCCGCCGTCTTACTGCCGAGGTTCACGCCACTCGCGCCGCTGGTACTGGTGATGGTCGGAGGCGTATTCGTAGATACGGTGCCGTCATCAGAGACCAAGAGTGTAGAGGGAAGAACCAAAGCGGGGCGGATGCCGTACGAGTTGGATGCGAAGTAGTTGTCGTAGCTGCCACCGGAGTGGACGTTCCACACGTCGCTGGTGTTGCCGGTGTGCGGGGAGCGGAGCCACCAGTAGGCGGCCGAGCCGCTCAGGTACGCAACTCGCTTCGAGTCAGCACCATTGGTGACGCACGAAGCAAAATAGCTCAGTGCTGCGCCTTCGCCAGAGTCGATATAGGTGTGCTCGTAGTGAACCTCAGGTGCGCTCAGCAAGAAGATCTTGCAGGGCAAACCGTTTGCTCCCTGCTGCGTCGTACCACCAGAACCGCCGTTCTTGCGATACGGGAGCTTTACCTGCTTGATTGCGCCCTGAATGTTGCTATCAAACAGTTTCAAGAACGTGTTGTTCAGGTAAGAGTGGATGTCGCTGCTTTCGTACTTGTTGATATTTCCGCTCTGCCAAACACGGTTCTCGTAGATGTCCTTCATCAGCAGCCAAGTGCCGTTGCAAGACTCGTCGTACACGCTGGACGGCTTGCCCTGATGCACGACGATGAACTCTCTCGCCTTGCCGTTGACCGTCAGCTTGACGGTACTGCCAACGGCCTTGGTGCTCAAAAGCACATTTGCCATTTCGTTTTCCTCCTTGATAAGAGTTAAGAGTCAGCCCACGGAGGAACGTCCGTGGGGCGTTGGGCATAAGAAAAGGAGCCGGATTTCTCCGTCTCCCTGTTCTGATGCTGTTTTTTGTAGAGGTTGCGGCATTGGCGAAGCCTTCGCTTATCGCGTACCGCACGGTTTCCGTTGAGTTTCCGGTGGATCTCCACCGGCTCACCGATGATAGCCTCCACCTTCTTTGCGTATTTCGCCCGCAGCTCGTGCGTATCGCCGTATGCCGCGTGTGCGTCCCACGCTCCGAAACTCTGGAGGATAGCGTCCTTCGTAACCTCACCGCGCTTGTAGGCTTCCTCCCAGAACTTCACCTTCGCACGGATTCGCTGGATGCTGTCCCGTCGAAGTTTCTGGATGATGCCGCCGCTTTCGGTAATGTACGAATGGAAGCCGAGGAAGTCGATGCCGTTCCTCAGTGGAAAGATGCCAGTCTTCTGGTTCAGTTCCAAGCCCCAGCCGTCCATCAGCGCCCGAATGTCCTTCAAGATCTCCTTCAACCGCTGTTTGTCTGAGAGGATGACGTAGAAGTCATCCATGTATCGCCCGTAATACTTCAGGCGGTATTTCTCTTTCATCAGGTGGTCGAACTCGTCCAGAAACATCAGAGCGAGTAGCTGGCTGGTTTGGTAGCCGAGGGGCAACCCGTCGGTCGTATTGATGTAGACGCACAGCAGGTCATAGATCTGCGGGTCTACACCGTGCTTATCGAGCAGCGCCTTCAGCTTGCGTTTCAGCTTGTCGTGGTCGATGCTGGCGAAGAAGTGATGCACGTCTCCTTTGAGAATCCACCCATCGGTTCCGCGCTTCTCTCGCCGGTAGTAATCGACCATGTGCTGCTTCAGCCGCATCAAACCATCGTTGGTGCCCTTACCGGTCTGGCTGGCGAAATTGTCCCGAATGAAGCTCTTCGTGATGGCTTCATACAGGATGTTGTCCACGACCGCGTGGAGGACGACTTTGTCCACGAAAGCGGGCGCTTGGACGAGCCGCTTCTTCGGCTCATAGACATAAAACACCTCAAACCTGCTCGGAACGTAGGTCTTGGTGTGCAGGATCGTTGACAGCTTCTCGGTGCAGGCCAGAACATTCTGCTCGTACTGAGCCGTTCCGGGCTTTGACCGTTTCCGCTTTCTGGCCTCCAAGTAAGCTGCGTACAGCGTTTCAAAGCTGCACATCTCTTGATAGGTCATAAACTCGCTTCTTTGCTGTTGTTGCTTCCTCTGGTCTGGGTATAGGGCAAGCTCCAGACCAGCCATCACTCCTAACACCGGTCGTCTTGCCCCCGGCAGCCGCAGCATCCAAGTCAGGATGGCGAGCCTCGGTGTGATGTGTTTATCGCCCATCCATGCACAGACGGGCGACAGGATATGACTCCCTTTGATGATGGTGTACTGTGTTCGTCCCATCGGAGGGATTACTAATCTCACTTTCCATCAGAGCGGGGCGGATGCCGTTCGAGTTGGATGCGTTGTTGTTGTTGTAGTTGCCATTGGAGTTGACGTTCCACACGTTGTTGGTGTTGTTGGTGTTCGGGGAGCGGAGCCACCAGTTGGCGGCCGATGCGAGTCATACCCTAACTCAAGGCGGATGCCTCCGCCATGAACCCTGATTACTTCCGGGCGGACTGGGCTGCGGAGCAAGCGGACATCACCAGATTGAACAGGCTCTTATCCTCCTTCTCCTTCTTCTCCGACCGGAGCTTGTTGGCTCTGCCGCGGTCTCCCTTCAGCCACGCCATCGCCATATACTTGACGTCTGTGACTTTCTTGGTCCAGACGCCTGCCTTCTTCACGCTGATGATGCCTTCGTCCATACAGATCGTGATATACTCCAGCAGTAGGGAGCAGCCGTCCACCACTTCCTCGATCTTGTGGATTCTATCCTCATACGCCACCACGAAGTTCGTGTTGTTGGCGCGATGGATGTCCGTCAGGATCTTTTTCGCGGTTTCGCGCATATCCTCTCCATACATTCGGAAGGTACTCTTTGTGAAGCCCTCCTTGTCCTTGGTGTCAAGGACGTGTACGACCTCTTGGCAGACCATCTTGACATCGCAGATGTCGTCGAGCTCGGCAACCCGTGTGATAATTGCTCGAACGTCGGCCTTGCTGATGTCGCCGGAGACAACTCTCGTCGCCTGCTTGGTGTACTTCAGAAGCTCCCTTGCTCTGTTGCCAAGCAGAAACTCCTTATCGGCCATGTCTGCACTTCCTTTCCAGGCATTGCCCGTTTAATACGGCGGCCAGATCTTCAGGCTCGCCGATGAAAATGCAGCAGTCGCTCTTGACGGTCAGCGTCCCATAATTTTGAGCGTGGGTCATACCGCAGATGACAAGATCGGTGCTGCGTCTAAGGTCGCACGGAGGCGTGATCGCTGAGAACAGGTTCCCGATGATGCAGGAAATTTCATCAGCGGGGCGCGAGAAAATGATTTCCTCTGCCATCAGAACTCGATCCTGCCCAGCGATGCGTTCCATACGCCGGTCACGTTGACCGCACTCAGGTCGGTGAAGCCGACGCTGAACGGATTTTTCGTGATCTCCGTGCCGTACTTCAGCTCGATTGCCTTTACGGCTGCATCAACAGCCGCGATGGAAGCGCGGATGTCGCCGTGAGCAGAAGCATCTTCGTTGTGCGCCGAAACATCCCGATCAACGAGATCGGCGGTCTGCTGCTTCGTGTAAGCGTCGATGTCGGGGCGCTGAGATGCGGTCAGTTTGCCGTTGGCGTCCAGAGTAGCCAGACCACCCGGCGTACCGACCTGCTCGTTAGTGAGATACTTGCTGTCGTCGGTCTGAGCCTGACCGACATTTACAGTTCCATAAGCCATAACGTCAGGTTACTCCTTTCCTTGATTCAGCCTGTACTCCGCAGCAATCGCTTCGGTGGGGACGGATCTCGCCCACACGCGGATCTTCCCTGCCAGCGTTTCGTTGGTGGGGCAAATGCCGCAGCCGATAGCTACGTCCATGCTGTTCGGGGCAATCGCAATATCAGCGCGGTCTTTTGCCGTCACTCCCGCGACCGTGATGTCGCAGTAGTTCGGGTAACTTTCCGACGCTTCATCAATGCCCCAGCCCGTAGTCGGAATGGTGATGGAAACCGAAGCCTGCTTGTCAGCCTTTACACTCTCCATCTCCTGTATCGCATCCGTCACAGTCTGCGCCAGTTCGGCCACCAGACCGTTCGTAAAACTCTTTGCAGCTTCCGCACAGGCTTTCAGGTGCTCGGTGAGTGTCAACTTACCCATGCGCTAATACCTCCATGTCGGATAATAGAGGGCAGAGGGGTTTCTCCCCCCTGCCCTTTCGCGTGTTCCTGTGGGATTAGACGCCGGTAGTGGTGAAGACCTCGTTGAGCATCTCGGTCACTTCGCTGTCGGTAGCGACAGAACCATGAACGACGTCGGAAGGCTCGGTGTAGACCTTGGTGTCAACGCCGTTGATCTTGACGTTGCCGTTGGTCTCGGACGCCTCGACCTTGGTGGCGTCCTCAGCCACACCGCCGAGCTTGGTGCCCTCAGCGTCGGTCATCAGACGCTTGCCAGCCTCAGCGGCAACGAAGTCAGCCGCCTTCTTGCCGGAGTCCTTGAGGTTGCCGTCAGCGTCCAGAGCAGCGAAGTTGCCGTCGGTAGCCTCGGCGACCTTGTCAGCCTTGCCGCTGATGTCGGTCTCCTTCGCCTTGGGGACATAGAGGCCATCTCCCTTCATGACGAGGATGTTGTCAGCCTCCTTGGAGATGTTGACCTTGACCTCGACCTCATAACCAGCAATCTCGATGGTGGTGGAAGCATCCTTGCCGGTTTCCTTGGCCTTGTAGGTATCGACCAGAGCGGCCATGTTCAGGAAGCTGTAGGCAACGCTGTCGGGGTTCTCACCCTTGACGGCGAGGACCATGACAGGCTTGCCGTCAAGGCTGGGGTTGGTGGAGCCGGGATAGGTGGCTTCAGCCCACTTGAACTTGGCGACGAATTCGGTCTTCGTCTGATCGAGGAACATTTCGGTCGGGAAGTCGAACGTGAACGCGGCAGTACCGCTCTTGTCCTCGCTCGTGTAGAGGGAGACGGTATTGCCGTCAACCTTACCGGACTTGAACGCGGCAGCAGCGGAGTCGGACACCTTCTTCAGGTCAGCCTTGGTAGCGTAGTCGCTCTTGACCTTCTCAGCCAGGGCCTTCAGTGCTGCGAGTTTTGCGAGTTTGGAAACATCGTAAGCCATTTTTGTTTTCCTCCAAAAATATACTATATTTGTTTATCGGGACGCTCAGATCAGGCTTCAGATCCGAACACCTCGTTAAACATCTCTGTTACCTCAGTATCGGATGCAACCGACACCGCTTCTGCGCCCATAGGCGCAAGATCGCCAGCCTCATTCTGGATGAGGTAGCGTTTCGCCACGCCGTCGACAATGACGGAAATTTCCTGACCAACGTATGCAGTCGGATTGCTCTTGGCATATTCCTCTGCCTCAGCCATCGACTTCCACGTCTCCGTGCCGTCGAGAGAAAAGGCATCCTGACGCTTGATGGTCAGCGGGAATTCCATCTTGGCAAAGCTCTTCTTGGTGTTATCAACTGCCATATTTCATTCCCTCCTCTCAACCAAGCGTGACTTTCAGGACGGCAGCGTTCTCGTACGGAACGGCCGGCTCGAAAACCCACACATTGTAGTCCTTCGCGGTGTAACCGTTGGCGCCTTCGACGGCGACCGTCTTCTTGGTGAAGGTATCGGTCACATCGGCATTCAGCGCAGTCTCGTTGATGACCTTTTTTACACCGGTCTTGCCAGCGATGCAGGCGATCACAACGCGATTCGCGCCAGCGGGAACGTTGACGGTAATGACGCCAGGAGCGTATGCCTTGCCGGACTTGGTCAGGCCGCGGATGTACGCGCTGTCCAGAGCCGGCTTCTCGGCGGTTGCGCCGAAGAAGTAGTTGCGGAACGGCGTGTACGCAGCGGAGTCCTTCGTCTTAGACCCAGCCGCAATCGCAACAGCGGGGTTGGACGCGCCGCCGAGGTTGTCCTCGGCCTGCACACCGGCGCCGTGCGTCGCGGTCACGCGGTACTTCAGGCTTGCCACAGCGTTAGCGCCGCCAGCGTCGCCGATGATGAAGCCGTTGCCGCCGTTGTTGTCGCTGCCAGCAGGCAGGGACGCGGCGTCCACGGATGCCACCTGCTCAGCGCCGCCGTCAGTGATACGCTCAACCTTCCAGTTGGACGCCACAACGCCAGTACCAGTCTTAGGACCGTACTTGTAGGAACCGGGGTTCAGGGACGCGGCCAGATAGGACGCAGTCGCAACCGGAGTACCAGCTTCCACTGCACCCGCACCGCTCAGGCCGAAGCCGTTGATGGACGGGTTCGCCGTGATGGTCGGCTGAAGGGTCTTGGAACCGATCTCCTTCAGAATTGCCATGAAGGACATACCATCCGTCTCCTGCAACTTCGTGCCGTTCTTGTCCTTCGTCCAGTTGCCGATGCGGTCGAAGTCGCCGGCAAGCAGGATGTTTTCGTGGGCGATGACCTTGTCCGCGTCCACGCAGCCGGTGATGGCTTCCCATGCCGTGCCGCTGAAGTAGTACGAGGATTTCTCATACTCCTTCCCGTTGATGACGGTGTTCACCACGAACACATCGCCCTTCTTGATGACCGGCGCGTCGTCAGCGGCGAAGAACGCATCAATGATGCTGCTATCCGACGCAGACTTGTCGGTCTTCGTACCGGTGTAGATGTCACCAGCAACGTCGTCGAGGTCAATCGTGGTGTCGTCCAGCCATTCCATTGCGCCATCGACGAGAACATAGATGTCGTAATGGCCGGTTTTCTCGTTCTTCACGAGATACATCACGTTTTCTTCGGCTTCGTCTGCGCTCGGAATCGCCGCCGCTTTCTGCATGATTGCGTGCTTCGACTTCGAGATAGCCGCCAGATACTCTTTCTTGATACGGGTAGCCGTGTCTTTCAGAGCCTGAAGGCTTGCGAGTTTAGAGGTGTCGTATGCCATTTAATCGCTCCTCTCAATGGTCTTTGCCGGTAGTTTAGGGGTTCTCGTCCTCAGAGGGGAAGACTTCGTCCAGCATGGATTCCGTGTCTTCGGTGGAGGCCATGTCGTCGGGGCTGACGCCGCTGGTCGATGCGGTGATCGTGCCGTCCGCTGCCACAGAGATACCTTTGCCGATCTTCACGCCGCCGAGCCGCGTTGCCGTAGCCACGGGCAGCACATAGGTCGAGCCTCCGCCTCCCCCGCTGCTGCTGGCGCCGGGAGATACGAGGGCGATGGTCGCCTCCATATCCTCGTCGGGACTTCTCTTTGCCCAGAAGCGCAGCGCACCGGCAAGGGTCTGCACCGTCGGGCAAAGGCCAGCGTTTTTCGCGGTCTCAAGGGCCGCTTTATGCAGAGCGACGTTCGGGAACTGCGTTTCCGCAGCCTCCGTCACGGGAACATCGACGTAGTAGCGATACTCGTCCATGTCCCACGCGCCCTGTTCACCAGGATTCTCCTCCTGCCATGTCCAGCCGGTGTGGGGAATCGTGATGTCTTTGATGATTGCGGTGCCGACACCGCTGATCGCCTCCTGAACCATCGTCCGTACCAGCTCCTCAGCCTCAGCGGACGTGATGAACGCGCCGGGGTTGTAGGTAATCTGGACATCGGCATCCAACTCAAGGGCAATCGAAATGGGATAGCGCCGAATGTCAATGCGGTTGTCCTTGTAGGCATTGACCGGCTGTGGGCTGTCGCCCAGCGTTGCGTAGTAGAGCAGGATCTCCTCGGTGTCCTCGGTCTTGGCGAATACGCCAAACTCACGGAGCCAGAAGCCCTCCTGCAAACCGCCGTTCAGGTCGTTGCGGTATTCGACCACCATGCTCAGTACGCCGTTCTCCACAGTCGCGACGGACGAAACGCCCTCCGCAACCGGCGTGGCCAGCGCGACCATGTCGATAGGCTCAACACCTTCGGGCATGGCGCCAGAGCCGACCATGATGCGGGTGAACTCAATCGTCTTCCCGGCCATGAGGCTCGTAATGAGATTGCGGCCGGCGACCGTTACGGTTCCGCCATAGTAGCTCATTTCTGTGTTCCTCCTTCAATCGTTTTGTTGGACTCTGCTTTCGGGGCGTTCCTGCCCTCTGCCGTGCTTTCTCGCTTCAAGCGATCCGCGACGGCTCGTAGGTTTTGGAGTTTCGTGCGCTTCGCAGCAGACCGTTGCGGTGAGGCCATCTTCCCCGACTTCATCACCATGTCGGTGATTCTCGTCTCCATGACGCTCTGAACCGCGCTTCCAGCGCAAACAGAGGTGTCATAGGACACTTCGCGCTCCTGATTGGGCAGCGTACTCTCCAAGACCGCCTGCAGACCGGCGCCCAGATGGAGTTTGAAGCCAAACTTATAGTCTCGCTCGACGCCAGGGAGCGTGTCCTCGGCGATGGTCGAATACCCGCCCCTGACGTACACATGGGCGCGGTATCAATATCGCGTTCGAGGATGGGCAGCAGCGTTTCCGTGACGGCAAAGCCGAGGCCGCTCAGAATGTAGAGCTTTGCCGTCTCCATCTCAGTCTTCGTCCGAGCGTAGAGCTTCAAGGTAACGCCAGCGGCGCGGAGCAGCGGCGTGGTGAACAGCGGCGTCGTATCGACGGTGCCATCCATTTCGCCGGTATCAAAAATCATCGTCGCGGGTTCTGCAGGATCTTCCTTGTAGTACAGAGGCCGATCCCAGAACATCCGAAACGCCTTGATGATGTCCGGGTAGGTGCAATCGCAGGTGTTTTTCAGGATTTTGTAAATCAGATACCGACGGTAGGTTTCGTCGTTGATGACCTCGAACGGGATTGGGTCGCCAGCGAGCTTGCCGGCCTCCATTCTGGTCATCACGACGATGTCGCCGACACCGTCCAGTTGCTTGCCAACGGCTGTATGTACTCCCCTGTCCTGCCGAAGCTGGTCGTAGAAGTCATACACCTGCTGAAGCTGGGCGCCTATGACTTCCATGAGCGCCTCGATATTGGCCTTGCCCCGGAACTGCTCGACAAGGTCGTTTTTCAGGGTCGCTACATAATCAGCCATCAATCTCCACCTCGATCATCTCCTCCTTGGTGTAGGCCCGCTGACGCGCCGTAATGTTCTTACTGCGGTCGGGGTACTTGGAGGGTTTTTCATCGGAGGCGTCCGCCGAAGCGTAAAGCTGAATGTCGATATAGCTGATGCCCGAGCAAGCTCGATAAAGCTGGCTCATGAACTGCTGCGGAACGACATCCTTGCCAGCATCCAGAGCGTCCATGTTCTCCAGGACGACCTCTCTCAGCAGGTCAACGTAGTTCGGCGGCAAAGCCTCGGAGCGGTTGAGCGTGATGCCCAGGCGGAACCATGTGTAAATCGTCGTCGGCCGATTGAACCGGATCGTGATTTCCTCGTCGTACTCACCGGGCAGAACCACGACGGTCTCGCCGACCGTGTTGATGCCGCCCGCTTTGTTGGCGAGGATCTGCTGCGCGATTTCCTTCGAGTCGCCGCCATCTACCACGATCTCGACGCTGTGCGGCGGACGGACGATGTCGCCTGCAGGCGTTTCGGTCACGTCCTTCACGTCCAGATAGGTGCCGTCCACATACCATTGGTGCGTTGCGTTCTCATACGGGGCGACGCTGCGGACGCCCTGCACGTTCAGCAGGATTGCGGAGCGGATGCTCTCAAGCATATTGCTCGAACGGTTGAAGATTTTGTCCACGTAGGACTGGCGGAACTCAACGTCCGTCTCTTCGTCACGGCCCGCGATGTAGCCGCAGAGGTTCTCGACGGCCAGCAGGCCAGCGTCGGCGTTGACGATGTTCGTAATGACCCCGCCAGGAATCAGGATGTCGCCGTTCTCTTCGGTGCCGAAGGTGATAATCGACGTCACCGTCTCCGTGGTCAGGTTCTCGGAGAGAATCAGCACATTGTTCGAGGCGATGTCTGCCGCCTCGATGTTCAGGAACTCATTCGTCTCGTCCACGGAGGCCGTGAACTTCTCGTCGGTGATGGCCGCCGCGATGCCTTGCAGCACCGTGAGCGTGTCCGCCGCCGTCGGACTATAAGAAAACACCGCGCCATTGATGGCTACGGTGTAAACACTCTCTGTTCCGAGGGACGCGATTTTGATGCAGGCACGATTGAACGACGTGCGGCTGATTTCTCTCGTGTCCGTGATACTCAGATAGGTTGTCGGGTTCGTCGCGGAGGAAATCCTCGTACCGGCGGCCAGCTTCGTGCCGTCCTTGCCCGTACAATGAATCGGGTAGTACGACTTCGCTGCGGCCTCACGGGTGGAGCCGCCGTACTGCGCGGCGTTGTCGAGGCTTCGGCCCTCTGCAGTGGCCGGGTACTGTGAGAAGTACACCGCTTCGCCAAACTCCCAGAGGTCAGCGATGGCGTCGGCCACATTCGTCAGCAGATGGTTCAGCAGGGACTCAGGGTTCTGGCGCGTGTTCACGCCCCATTTCTCCGACAGCCCCGAGTGCATTTCTTCCAGAATGACATCCAGCCGCTTGATATTCGGCCCCTGCGGGGTCAGGCCATAATCAGCCATACAGCGTTACCTCCTCTCTAAACGTGTCCTCTCCCACGGTGACGGTGTAGCGGAACGTCGCCGTTCGCTTTGCCGTGTTGTAATCGACCGACGTGACCGTCGCCGCCTTGACCTCCTTCACTTTCAGGATCTCGTCTCTCACGAGCGTTTTAATCTTGATGGTGTTCGGGTTCTTGATGAACACTTCCTCGAACCATGGGAAGCCCAGCTCAGGGCCGAGCCGCCACTCGTCATAAATCCAGCGCAGCCGAATCATTACGGCCTGTCTGACGCTCTCCGTCGTGGAGATGTCGCCATTCTTGGAGATGGCAATATCGCCGTCCTCATTCAGTCTGATGTCTAACACGGTGAATACCCCCTCCCAGAAGTAGTCTGGAATCGCCAGAAATCACCCAGACGGTGTCGTAGCGCCTCATGGGTGTAGATTGTTGCTTTCGCCCGAAAACTCGTAGCGGCCTTCTACGGGCCTAATACGACAGGCTGCCGGTCACAGTCAGGTTTCCCTCGACGGTGACTTCGGGCGCAGAAATCGTCACGGAGCCGCCCTTGACTGTCAGGCGGGTTCCCTTGACATCGACGATGACCGCATTTTGGGCGCAGGCATCCGCGACCACGGGGTTCCCTTGGGCGAACAGACCGGGAATACAAATCGCATTCGTCATGTCGAAGGCCAAATCCGTGCTGGTTTCCTGCCCGTACTGCCAGTAGTCGAGGCTCTGCTCGGCCACCACCAGAAGGCAGCTATCTCCGGGCTTGACCGGAAAAGCGACTGTTGCGCCCTGTGCGTTCCCCTGTGGGAATACAACCGGAACGCCGGTGACTTGCGGGAAATCCATCGTCTTCCCGTCCGGTTTCTTGAACTTCATCGCAGGCTTGACCGTTGCGACGCCCTTTGCGGCATCAAAGCTGACGATCCGCCCCGGCATGGCCGTATGGATGCCGCGAAGCCCGCGCTGGACGGTGTTTTGGATCTCCTGCACAAACTCCTGCATCATTACCCCTGCACCTCCATAAGTCGCGCCGTGCACGTCCAGTCACCGGAGATGTTGTCCCCGGCCTGCGTCAGCTTGGCGACGCGGAAATAGCCCGTGACAGTCTTGCTCTCCAGCTTCACATAGTCGTCAATGTGGATGGCCCCGTTCAGGAAGAACTCGACCTCCCACCCGATGCTGGTCTTATCGCTCGTTTCGGAGTTGGCCTCGGTGACGCGGGCAGGGATGCCCAGCAGCCCAGAGTCCTCAGAGAGAACGAAGACCTCACGGCTCATGACATCCCCCGGCTTCTTGACCTGCATGACGCCGTTCTGCAGACTCCACACGAGGCCGCAGCAGGCGCAGCCCTTCGTCATGATGTCGCGGGCAAGGCCGACAAAGCTGAAGCCGTTGGCGATGTCGGCAAACTCAGCGTTGTACGAATACGTCACCGCCACACCCATCTGATTTGCCACATCGTCGAAGATGGTCTTCCAGTTCACCGTGCCCACATACGAAATCGTGACGTAGGTATCGCGGATCTCGACGAGGTTGTCTACCACCTCGATCTCCGTCTTGCGGTCTGCGCCGTCGTGGGTCGTGACGCAGTTTGTGACGATGCCGGCGAAAATCAGCGGCATACGGCTTCCGTAGCCCGCCTTCAGGGACAGGACGCAGTCCTTTTCGTCCAGAGTGGCAAGGTGCTCCTTGTTCAAGTTCCAGACGGTCACGCGCCCCGTGTTCTGCGTTTCAAGGTCGGTGCGCTCAATGGAGAAATTGATGTGCAGCGGGACGGGCTGGCTCTTCGACTTCTCGCCGATCTCGAAGCCCATGCCGCCGGCTTTACCTGCAGCCAAGCGATACTCTCTGTCGAAGTTCGCAGACATCAAAATCCCCCCTCTCGTTTTACAAACGACTTTGCTCAAAAGGCAAAATCACGAAAAATAAGCAAAGAAAACACGCTCGTGCGTTTGCAAAACGCACACCAAATATATTTACTGGTTAGGTTAGATTACGGTATAGGTTACGGTTACGGTTACGGTTACGGTTATGCGCGGACTGTCCTCGGATTTCATGCGTGACCGTCCTGCGGAGCGTCCGCGGACAGTCCGTAGGACGGATAGAAAAGTGGGTCAGTCGCTATCTTCCGCAGGGCAGAATACGAAACTGGCCTTCCCGTCGAGAAAATCATTCCTCCCGATGTGCTCCAGCTTGGTCATCACACCGAAAACACCGCTTGGCAACGCGGTCACGCCGTAGAACAGGTTCATAGGGAACCTCGGTACAATCTTGATGCCAATGACGATGGGCTTACTTTGCGTGTCATAGAGGCCAAACTTCCAGAAGCCGCCGCGGTCGTTCCATGTGAACCGAATCAGATAAGCCTTGCCGTTCAGGACGACGCGACTCATGCTGTCGTTGAGGTCTGGGACTTCGATGATCGTATATTCCATCTTGTTTCCCTCCTCACGAAATCAGGCCAACGGGCTTTGCA
>ERZ772831.2671-NODE-2671-length-14232-cov-6.573394_pt1 | contig 14232 bp, 6 predicted proteins | sample MGYA00580858_ERZ772831 | MGnify/ENA primary metagenome ERZ772831 (study PRJEB29015, sample SAMEA2737694) | human gut metagenome | biome: human gut; feature: human-associated habitat; material: faeces | place: China | collected 2012 ... | reverse complement strand
GGTTCTGCGAGCCGAGGGCTTCGAGGCAGCGTGCGGCTGCGGCGGACGTGTCGGCGTCGGGGTCGAGCTCGGCGGACTGGAGGTGCAGCTTCAGGCGGCGGAACAGGTTGTCGCGCGTGTTGTCCTTCTGCACCAGGACGTCGGTGTCCACGTACTTCGTCGTGCGCGTGTAGCTGGCGTTTTCGTCGGCCAGGGCGGCGGTCATGCGCTGGTGGTAGGCCAGGAAGTTGTGTTTCGTGGCGAACTCCTGCGTAATGGCTTCGACGAGTTTGTTGAAGAGGTAGTCGTGTTCCGAGTTGCGGGCCTTGCTCGTGTAGGGAACTTGCGATGTAATGATTTGCATAACTGTATTTGTTTTTAAAGTTAATAAATTGGTTTTTTTTAGTAGGTCTCTCTTTTTGTCATCCCGAGCTTGCCGGGGGATCTCCTGCAAACGTGCGGGGAGATGCTTTGACTCCGCTACGCTCCGCTCAGCATGACAGGAATGTGTCCGTCGGAATGTCCGAAAGTCTCTCCGAGCGTTGGGATAGCCCGTCGGACTTTCCGAAAGCTTCTCCGAGCGTTGGGATGGCCCGTCGGAATGTCCGAAAGTCTCTCCGAGCGTTGGGACGGCCCGTCGGAATGTCCGAAAGTCTCTCCGAGCGTTGGGACAGCCCATCGGAATGTCCGAAAGTCTCTCCGAGCGTTGGGGCAGCCCGTCGGAATGTCCGAAAGTCTCTCCGAGCGTTGAGGCAGCCCGTCGGAATGTCCGACGGCTTCTCCGAGCATTGGGACGGCCCGTCGGAATGTCCGATGGCTTCTCCGAGCGTTGGGACGGCCCGGAAAACAGTTTTCTCGGCTCTCCGAGCGTTGGGCGGGCTCAGAAAACAGTTTTCTGGACTGTCCAAACTTTTGGGCTGCCTTTTTATTGCTTTTGCATCAATACAGGTAAATTGTCATTGCTGAGATCATAATACCAAGTTGTGAGACCATTCAAGGCGGCGTTCATCTGTGTAACGGCATTCTGCCAGTCGCCGTCCGTCACCTTGGTGGTTTCGCCGGTACCTACCTGGTCTTCACCGATGCCTTGTTCCTGGCCGTTGTCTCCCCAGTAGCAGGCGGTGATGATACCGCCATACGGCATGAGGCCCTTGTAGTTCCGTCCCGCCACGCCGCCTGTGGCTCCTCCCGGGCCGCTGACAGTCCCTTTGGCATGGTAGCAGGCAGTCAGGGTGCCTAAATCGTTGCTTCCCGTTACGCCGCCTACATAGACGGTGCCGCTTCCGGAACCGGTCACGTTGCCCCAGGCATAGCAGGCTTTGAGGGTGCAGGATGGGCCGTTGTTTCCCACTACACCGCCGGCATAACAGGTGCCTATATCGTTACTTACAAGGGTCACGTCGTCCGTGGCATAGCAGGCGGTCAGGGTGGCACCACTATTCGTTACACCTACCACGCCGCCGGCACGCTCCGTTCCCTTCACTGTGGCCGAGGAACTGCATCCGGTGATGGAACCGACCTGTTGATAGCCCACCACACCGCCTACGTCGCTACTACTGCCGCTACCGCTGACGCTGCCCGACACCGAGCAGTATTCAATGTTGCCATAGCTCCATCCCGCCACGCCGCCGACGTTGCCGCTACTGTGATTGCTTTCTATCTTCACGTCCTTCAGCGTCACGTTCTTCACCGTGCCGCCGGAGCCGATGTAGCCGAACAGGCCCGCATATTGGTCACTCGTCGTAACGGTCAGCCCCGTGATGGTATGGTCGCCGCCGTCGAAGGTGCCGGTGTATTGGTTATTGTTGTCTCCTATCGGCGTCCAGTCCCCGGTCAGGGTGATGTTGCCGGTCAGGGTGATGTCGATGCCGGTATTTCCGTCGTTCACCAGCTTGGCGATGTTCTTCAGTCCCTCGGCGGAGGTCACGGTGTAGTTGCCCTGTCCGTCGTCGGTATAGCCCGGGTCTTCCAGCAGTCGCGAGGCCGTCAGCTTGCTGCCGTCGGTGAGGAGGAGGGAGACATCGAGCAGGGCGTAGGGCTGGGTGCCCGGCGTGACGGTGAGGGTGTTTTGCTCGGTTCCCTTTACGACCTTCCAGTCGCTGACGTCGGCGCGGGTCAGCACGGCGTCCACGGACGAGATTTGCGCCACGATTTCCTGATATTTGATGTCATTATCTATATAAAGGTAGAAGGTGGTCGCCCCGTTGATGGTTACCGTGGCGTTGGTGAAGTTGTCGGTGCCGTTCTTTTCCGCTTCGGTCAGGATGCGGAAGGGCTGGTAGGCGGCCACGCGGAAAGTAGATTGGTCGGTCAGGGTGAAGACGTAGTAGTTTCCTTCCTTTTTGGGTTCATCGGAGAACCAGGCGTCGCCGTTCGTGCCGTCCGCGCCGCTGACGCGGTACCACGTCGCGCCGCCGTCCACGCTCAGGTACCAGGCATCGGCTATTGTCTGGCCGTTGTCGGTCATGATAGTTCCTGTAACATTGCTGCCCAGCTTGATTTGTGGCGTGGGGGCGGAAGTGCCGTCGTCGCCTTGCGGGCCTTCGGGGCCTGTGGCTCCGTCTTCGCCGTCTTCGCCGTCGGCTCCGTCCAGTCCGTTGGCGCGGATGGGGTTGCCTTGGGCGTCGGTCAGGAGTTCGCCGTTCAGCGTCCAGTACCAGTTGCCGTCCTCCGCCTGCGCGAGGCCTATCTGCGGCGTCTGTCCGTCGGCTCCGTCGGCACCGTCCTCGCCGTCGGCGCCCGGCGTGCCGTTATAGATGGTGATGGGGTCGGAGTGCAGGAAGGTGATGGTGTAGCCCACCGTCTGGCCGCCTTCGCTGACGGCGCTGACGCCGGTAATCAGGTCCGTCGTGTTCAGCAGCTCCTGCATGGCTGCGATGCTTTGGTTGGTCTGTTCCTGCCACTTCTCCAGCGCGGCGATGCGCTCTTCGTGGTCGTTCACTTTGTCCCACAGGGCGGAGTCGTCGTAGTCGTCCGCGCAGGCGGCTGGCAGCAGCATCATCGCCACCGCCGCCAGCGTTTGCATTAATCTTCTTTTATTCATACTTATCTTTATTGGTATTTGCGGCACAAAGTACAAAATGAATTAAGATTATGCAAACATCTCGCGAAAAAAATGGATACGCGGACGATGTAGGGACGCACCACGGTGCGTCCGAATGCCCCGGGCGGCGAACCGGAAAGCGGAAGTAAAAAGCCGAAAACGTTATTTTCGCTTTTGTACTTCCCTCGGTTTGCACTATCTTTGCGACATTTTAAAAATAGACAGTAAGAACAATGAAACTGAAAGACTTATTTTTGTGCCTCTTGCTACTGGCGGCTTGTCCCCTCGTGTCGCAGGCACAGTGGACAAAGCAGCAACGCTATCCCAAACGTGAATTCCGCGCCGCCTGGATCCAGGCCGTGAACGGACAGTTCAAGGGCATGCCGACCGAGAAGATGAAGGCTACCCTCATCGGCCAGCTGAACTCCCTGCAAGGAGCGGGCATCAATGCCATTATCTTCCAGGTGCGTCCCGAAGCCGACGCCCTCTATGCCTCGAAGATCGAACCCTGGAGCCGTTACCTGACGGGCGTGCAGGGGCGGGCGCCGCAACCCTATTGGGACCCGATGGAGTTCATGATCGACGAGTGCCACAAGCGCGGCATGGAGTTTCACGCCTGGATCAATCCCTACCGCGTGAAGACGTCGCTGGCCAACCAGTTGGCGCCGCAGCACATCTATAACCGCCATCCCGAGTGGTTCCTCACCTACGGCAACCAGCTCTTCTTCGATCCCGCCCTGCCGCAGAGCCGCGACTACATTTGCCAGGTGGTGAGCGACATCGTGTCGCGCTACGACGTCGACGCCATCCACATGGACGATTACTTCTATCCCTATCCCACGAAAGGCGTGGAGTTTCCCGACTCGGCCAGCTTCGCCCGCTATGGCCGCGGCTTCGACAACATCGGCGACTGGCGGCGTAGCAACGTCAACTTGCTCATCCGCAAAATCCATGAAACGATACGGGGGCTGAAACCTTGGGTCAAGTTCGGCGTGTCGCCCTTCGGCATCTACCGCAACCAGTCGAGCGATCCGTTGGGCAGCAAGACGCGCGGCTTGCAGAACTACGACGACCTCTATGCCGACGTCCTGCTCTGGGCGCGCGAAGGCTGGATAGACTATAACATCCCGCAGATCTACTGGCAGATTGGCCATCCCGTGGCCGACTATGCCGAGCTCGTCGACTGGTGGGCCAAGCATAGCGAGGGGCGTCCGCTCTTCATCGGCCAGTCGGTGACGAACACCGTGCAGAACGCCGACCCCAAGAACCCCAACATGAACCAGCTTCCCGCGAAGATGGCTTTGCAGCGCAGCTATCAGACGATTGGCGGCAGTTGCCAGTGGTATGCCGGAGCAGTAGTCGAGAACGTCGGACGCTATCGTGAGGCGCTGGTTGCCGAGTATCACAAGTATCCCGCTCTGCCGCCCGTGTTCGACTTCATGGACGACAAGGCCCCCGGTAAGGTGCGCAAAATGAAACCCGTGTGGACGGAAGACGGCTACATCCTCTTCTGGACGGCACCGAAGTATAAGGACGAGATGGACCGCCCCGTGCGCTACGTAGTCTACCGCTTCGCCGACAAGGAAGACGTGGACATCGACGACCCGTCGCACATCGTGGCCATCACCCGTCAGCCATGGTACAAGCTGCCCTACGAAGACGGCAAGACGAAGTACCGCTACGTGGTGACCGCCCTCGACCGCCTGCACAACGAGTCGAAGTCGGTGAAGAAGAAAATCAAATTGTAGAGATTGGGTGTGAATTATTTGGTGTAAGGTATCGGGTTGGAAGTTTCCACCTGATACCTTATTTTTTTGTCCTCACCTTAATAAAGTATCAGCCCTGCTATTCCACAAGCTACAATCATGCCGATGGGGTTCAGTTTGTATTTTTTGGTCCCCACGAAGGCAACGAGGAAGATGAGGCAACTGATGATGAACGAACGGGTGTCTTCCGTAGGCGAGCCGAAGTTCTCGGTATTCATCAGCACCAGGGCGGCCGATGCGAGCAGGCCCACCACTGCAGGCCGAAGACCGGCGAATACGGCCTCTACCGCTGGATGCTTCTGGTACTTCAGGAAGAACTTGCTGATGGTGAGCATCAGGATGAACGAGGGAAGTACGACAGCAAATGTTGCGATGACGGATCCCCACACGCTGCCCGTAGCCGTAAAGCCTACGTAGGTGGCTGAGTTGATGCCGATGGGGCCGGGGGTCATTTGGCTGATGGCGACGATGTCGGTAAACTCTTGTGGCGTGAGCCATCCGTGGCGGGTCACCACTTCGCCTTGTATCATGGAGAGCATGGCATAGCCTCCTCCGAAGCCGAACAATCCTATCTTGAAAAATGTATAGAACAGATGTAGATAGAGCATGTTTTCAGATTTTTGTTTGTTTTATGAATGAATGTTTTCTTTCTCTTGCCTGGCTTTCCACTTTCCATAGAAGAATCCGCCTACGCCTGCAGCAATGATGATCCAGATGGGCGAGAAACCCAGGAGCCAGATGAGCAGGGCCGATACAACGGGTATCCACAGGTTGTAGCGGTTGATGCGTGCCGACTTGCCCATGCTGAACGTGGGCGCGGCGATGAGCGCTACGACGGCCGGACGGATGCCCTTGAAGATGCGCTCCACCACGGTGTTCTCCTTGAAGTTATGGAAAAAGAGGGCGATGGCCAGGATGATGAGGAACGAGGGCAGGATGGTGCCCAGTGCCGTGACGATGCTTCCGCGGATGCCGCGCAGGCGGTAGCCGATGAAGATGGAGATGTTGACTGCCAGGATGCCGGGCGACGACTGCGAGATGGCCAGCAGGTCGATGAAGTCGTCCTTGGCTATCCAGTTGCGTTTCGTCACAATTTCATTCTCGATGAGAGGCACCATGGCATAGCCTCCCCCGATGGTAAAGGCTCCTATCTTGAAGAAGATGGAGAATGCTTCGAGGTAAATGTTCATTGTTGTCTTTCTATGTCCTTTTCGTTGGAAGGCTCGTCCCCGCCCTTGGCATATTGGCTGGGGCTCACCTTATAATATTTCTTGAAGACCTCGCGGAAATACTTCACGTCGTTGAAACCGGTCATTTCGGATATTTCCGTGATGTTGTATTGCTTTTCCCGGAGCAGCTTGGCGGCACGCTTCAGGCGGATGATGCGGATGTAGTCGGCCGGCGCCTGGTCGGTCAGTGCCTTCAGCTTGTTGTAGAAGCTGGTGCGGCTCATGTTCATCAGGGCACAGAGGCTGTCCACATTGAATTCACTCTTCTCGATGTTGTCTTCCACGTAGCGGGTCACGGTGGTGATGAACTTCCAGTCGAGGTCGTCCGTACAATTGTTGCAGGGCGTTTCGGGCTTTTCGTCGTTTATGGCGAGGCTTGCATACTTGTTCCGCAACAGGCGCCGGTTTTGTAGCAGGTTGGCGATGGTGGCGCGCAGGATACCCACGTTGAAGGGCTTCACAAGATAGTCGTCGGCCCCTGTTTGCAATCCCTCGATGATGCTCCGTTCGGTATTGAGGGCCGTGAGCAGGATGATGGGGATGTGCGAGGTATTGATATCTTTCTTCAGAATGCGACATAGCTCATCACCTCGCATTTCGGGCATCATGATGTCCGAGATGATGAGGTCGGGCGTATAGTCCTTCACCACTTCGAGGGCTTGCCTGCCGTTGTTGCAGGTCTGCACGGTATATTCGTCGGACAAGGTCTGGCGGAGGTATTCTCTCAGTTCGTCGTTATCTTCCACGACCAGTATTTTTTCGTGGTTCGAGGTCGCTTGCGGTTGTTCCGCCGTATTTTCGCGGTTGGGGAGTACCGTGGCTGTCGGGCTTTCCTCCACTCGCTCTTCTGGCTGGACAGGTGGAAGTTCCGTTTCACGATTGGGTAGGGCGTCCACAAAGGTAGCCTTGCGATAGGCTTTCCTGTTTTTGGGGAAACTGACGCGAACCGTGGAGCCTTGTCCTTCGGTACTGTTGAAGCTCAGTTTTCCCTTGTGTAATCTGACGAGTTTCCATACCAGGAGCAGACCGATGCCGCTTCCTGTAATTTTAGCGTTGACGGCATTGCTACCACGGAAGTGCATGCGGAAGAGTTTCCGTTGTTCGGCGGCAGGCACTCCGATACCCGTGTCCTTCACTTCGATTGTCCATTGTTCGGCTGTCTCCGTGGCTTCGAGTACGACACTTCCTTCTTCGGCGGTATATTTCAAGGCGTTGGACAGGAGATTCTTCAGGATGGAATCCATCTTATCCTTGTCTATCCACACGTTGAGGTAGTCGAAGTTCTTTTCGTAGGTCAGGGCGATACGTTTCACCTTGGCATATTCGCGAAAGATGTTGAGAGTCTCTTCCAGATAAGCTCCCAGCTCATATTCAGCCACACGGAGCTTTCCTCCATACGTGTCTGCCCGCTCAAAGTTGATGAGGTTGGTGGTTAGGCGCAGGAGTACGTGTACGTTGCGCAGGGCGGTGTGGATGTTGTTCCGTCCGCTTTCGCTCAGTTGTTCGTGGTTGGCCAGGTCTTCCAGTGGCGCCTTGATGAGGGTGAGCGGCGTACGGATGTCGTGGGCGGTGTTGATGAAAAAGCGTATCTTCTCGTTCGATTCCCGCTTCTGCTTGCGTAGGAGGTAGATGCGCAAGGCCGTAATCATGGCTCCCAGGGTGAAAAGAATATAAGCTAGCCATGCCCACCAGCTGAACCAAAGTGGCTTGTCGATGATGATTGGTAGGTTCCGCTCCTCGAGCACCGTGTTGTGGTTCTCATTGGAGATGGCTCGCACGCGTAAGGTATATTCGCCGGGGCTCAGGTTGGTGAAGCTGATGATGTTGTCGCGGCTGGGCTGGCTCCATTTGTCGTAGAAGCCTTCCAGCTTCCAGGAGTAGAGCACCAGCGAAGGGTAGTCGTAGTTGATGGACGACACCTGCAGGGAGAAAATGTTCTGGTCGTATTTCAGACGGAGTAGGTCGATGTCGTCGATGTTGGTGGTCAGCGGCGAGTGCTTGTCGCCAGGGTAAACTGTTTCGTAGAGTACTTTGAAATCACTAAACACCATTTTGGTGGTATAATGGTCGGGCAATACCATGTTCTTGTCGAACTCGATGGCACCATCGGTACTTCCGAAGACCAGTTGGCCGTTACGTCTGAGAGTACCTGCTGAAGCGTTGAAATGTTCGGCTTTTAGCCCTTGTTCTTTTGTCCAGTTGTGGAAGATTTTACTATGTGGATTGAAGGTAGTCAAGGTGCTTTCGGTACTTAGGAAGAAGCCTCCCTCACCATCAGGCAGAATACAATAGATGTTGTTGGAGATGAGCGAGCTGTTGTCTTTGTCGAAGTGGTAAAACTGTTTCTCCTCCAGGTCGTATATGAGCAAGCCCGTGTTGTTGGTGCCGATGTATAGCTTCTGGTCGTCCGACTGGTAGAGGGAGTAGATGTAGTGTGACTCAACGGGCAGCTCCACATATTCGGCCTTGCCGCTCTGTTTCTCGAGGCGGTAGAGCCCGTTGACGGTGCCTACCCACAGGTGTGTGGAGTCGTTTTCTGTCAGGGCGGTGATGTCCGACAGGCCTCCGATGAGGCGTACCTGCCTGCGTGCGTAGTCTATTTCCTTGAGGTTGTAGTAGCCGCCGGCCCATATCTTGCCGTCGCTTGTCTTCAGGATGGCACGGATGTACTTGTCGGCACGGATGCCGGCATTACCCATCGAGGCGGGGGTGAAAAATTGCACCGAACGGTTGCGCTTGTCTATCTGGTAGACGCCGGACGAGTATCCTCCTGCCCAGATGATGCCAGGTGCCACTTCGCACAGGGAAATGTAGGAGTGGCTCTTGTTTTTTCCGCCGGTTTCGAAAGTGCTCAGGAAGGAGGTCCATTGCTCCTGGCGGTCGTTGTAGAGGCTGATGCCGTTGTCCGTGGCAAACCACAGGTCGCCGTCGCGGTCTTCGATGACGGCATTCACACGGTTGTTCACGAGCGACTGGCGGTTGCCGATGGAGTGCTTGATCCAGTGGAAGTCGGCATAGCGGTTGTCGCGCACGGTGATGCCGATGGGGAAGTTTGCCATCCAGATGCGTTGTTCGTCGTCAATGTAGAGGTCGGTGATGCTGTTGCCGTTCATCGCGTTGTAGCGGTTGTAGTCGGCCGTGATGTAGGGTTCGCACTCGTAGGTATCGGTGTTCAGCCGATAGACGCCGGCTCCGTCGGTGGCAATGAGTACCATGTTCTTTCCGAATTCCTGTATGCAGTTGATGGTGATGTCTGTCAATTCGGTTTGTAGTTGCAGAAGTTGGTGCCTGTTCAGGTCGTAGACGAAGATACCCTTCAGGAAGGTGCCGATGAACACTTTTCGGGTACTCTTGTCGAGGTAGAGCTCGTTGACCTGCAGGTTCAGGGAGTCGAGCTTGTCGCAAGGGTTCAGTTGCAGGATGCTGTCCTTCAGTTCGGCATAGTGTATGCCCTGGTCGGTGCCGATGAAGTAGTGTGCGGTATCGGTTTGCAGGATGCAGGTGATGTTTTCGTCCAGCTGGTTGCGGATGTGCCGGGTGTGGTTGTTGCGGCTATCATACAGGTATATCTGCTTGCGGGTACAGAGCCATATCTGGCCTTTCTCGTCCACGTAGCCATAGCTCACGGGCGTATTGTGTTCCTTTTCCGTCTGTTCGGGAAGCTTGTACACCAGCTGGAAACGGTCGTGCTGGCTTTCGTAGCGGAATACACGGCCCTTCTTGCCTATTTCCCACAACACACCGTCGGTGTCCAGGTAGAGCCAGTTCAGGTTGATGGCCGAGTTGAGTTCCTGGTCGCCGTCCATCAGCTTGTAGTGTTTGAACTCCTTTCCGTTGTAGCGGTCGATGCCTTCGGGGGTCAGGAACCACATGTAGCCTTTCCGGTCTTTTTCGATGGCATACACCTGCCGGTTGCTCAATCCGTCTTCCATACCTATATATTTATAGGTCTGCGGGTAGACGATGAGTGGTAGCAGGATGGCGATAAGGGTAGTCAGGATGTTTTTTCTCATAGCCGACACGATATTGTTTCCTTGGAAACCGAATGCTTTGAATAAGGGAAAAGACACGGATGAAACAGACATCCGGCCGTTTGGCCGTCGGAGTCCGTTTCATCCATGTCTGTATGGAGAGGGTAGAGGATATTTATCGAGTCTTCTCTTCCACCCACTTGCGGGCGTTGACGAAGGCTTCTATCCACGGCGTCACCTCGTCGTGATGCAGGCGGTCGGCTGGATAGTAGGCGTTCTGCCACGGGAAGATGGCGCGCTCCAAGTGGGGCATGATGGCCAGGTGGCGTCCGTCGGGGCTGGCGATACCTGCCACGGAGTAGTCGGAACCGTTGGGGTTGCCGGGATACTCGTCGTAGGTGTACTTGGCCACGATGTTGTAGTGGTCTTCATCGTAGGGCAGGGAGAACTTGCCTTCGCCGTGAGCCACCCAGATGCCCAGCTTGCTACCGCTCAACGAACCGAACATCACGCTACGGTTGGTCGGGATCGTGACGCCCAGGAAGCGGCTCTCGAACTTGTGCGAGTCGTTGTGGAGCATGCGTCCGCGCTTCTCGTCGGTGGGGTTGATGAGGTTGAGCTCCATCATCAGCTGGCAACCGTTGCACACGCCCAGCGAGAGGGTGTCCTCACGGGCATAGAACTTGTCGAGCGCCTCTTTGGCCTTGGGGTTGAAGAGGAAGGCACCTGCCCAGCCCTTGGCTGAGCCCAGTACGTCGGAGTTGGAGAAACCACCGCAGAAGACAATCATGTTGACGTCTTCCAGCGTTTCGCGTCCGCTTACGAGGTCGGTCATCGTCACGTCCTTCACGTCGAAGCCGGCCAGGTAGAGCGAGTAGGCCATTTCGCGTTCGCCGTTTGTACCCTTCTCGCGGATGATGGCGGCGCGGATGCCGCTCGGCGTACGGCGGTCGGGGCTGATGCCGTATTGCGAGAGCTTGCCTGTGAAGCCCGGCATGAAGGCTAGGTCCATGGGTTGCATCTTGTAGTTCTCGAAGCGCTTCTTGGCGCAACCGTTCATCGACTGGCGACGGTCGAGCAGGTAGGAAGTGGAGTACCACACGTCGCGCATGTAGTCGATGCCGAACTGGTAGGTAGCACCGTCCTTCTCCACGAGGATGTGGCGTTCGTCGGTCGGCTTGCCAATCTTCACGAAGCCCACGCCGGCGTCTTCGAGTATCTTCTTCACTTCGTCCTTGTGCTTGTCGGCCACCTGGATGACGATACCCGGGTTTTCGGCAAAGAGTATCTTGACGAGGTCGTTTTCCTTAATCTTGTCGAGGCTGATTTCCATACCTCCCTCCATGTTCGAGAAGCACATCTCGAGCAGGGTGGTGATGAGACCGCCGGCCGAGATGTCGTGTCCGGCCAGGATGAGGCCCTTGTTCACCAGCTCCTGAACGGCCAGGAAGGCGTCGCGGAAGTATTCGGGGTTCTGCACGGTAGGCACGTCGTCGCCCACCTTGCCCAGCGACTGGGAGAAGGCCGAACCGCCCAGCTTCAGGTTGTCGAAGCTGAAGTCGATGTGGTAGAGCGTCGTCTTATGGTCGTTCACCAGCACGGGCGAAACCACTTTCTTCACGTCGCTCACCTCGCCGCCGGCCGAAACGATGACCGTACCCGGAGCGATGACCTTGCTACCGTCGGGGTATTTCTGCGTCATGGAGAGGGAGTCCTTACCCGTAGGCACGTTGATTTGTAGGGCGCAGCAGAAGTCGCTCAATGCCTTGACGGCCGTGTAGAGGCGTGCATCCTCACCCTCCTGCGAGCGGCAGGGCCACATCCAGTTGGCCGAGAGCGATACGCTATCGAACCCTTCGGCCAGCGGTGCCCATACGAGGTTGGTCAGCGCCTCGCTCACGGAGAGCACGGAGCCTGCGGCCGGATTGGCCAGTGCGGCTTGCGGAGCATGACCCAGCGAAGTGGCGATACCTGCCTTGCCGCGGTAGTCGAGGGCTACGACGCCACAATCGCTCAACGGCAACTGGAGCTCGCCCACGCATTGCTGGCGGGCAATCTTGCCCGTCACGGAGCGGTCCACCTTGTTGGTCAGCCAGTCCTTGCAGGCCACGGCTTCCAGCTGGAGCACGTTGGCCAGGTATTCATGAAGTTTGGACAGCTCGTAGGTCGGCATTTCGTAGTGACGCTCTACGGTCTTGTCCACCATATATGTCTTGGGTGAGGAGCCGAACATTTGGTCGACGGCCAGGTCGAAGGGGCGTACGCCGTCGGCCTGCTCGAAGCAGAAGCGGTGGTCGCCGGTCGTTTCACCCACAACGTACATCGGGGCGCGTTCGCGTTCGGCAATCTTGCGCACGTGTTCGATGGCTTCCTCCTTGATGAGCAATCCCATGCGCTCCTGGCTCTCGTTGGCGATGATTTCCTTGGCCGAGAGGGTCTTGTCGCCGATGGGCAGCTTGCTCATGTCGATGTGTCCGCCACACTCTTCCACCAGTTCGCTGAGGCAGTTCACGTGTCCGGCCGAGCCGTGGTCGTGGATGGAAACGACGGGGTTCACCTCTTCCTCGCAGAGGGCGCGCACCACGTTGTAGGCACGCTTCTGCATCTCGGCGTTGGCGCGCTGGACGGCGTTCAGTTCGATGCCGCTACTGTATCTTCCCGTATCGACAGAAGATACAGATCCGCCGCCCAAACCGATGCGATAGTTGTCGCCACCCATTACGACGACCTTGTTGCCTGCTTCGGGTTTGCCCTTGAGGCAATCGCGCTGGGTACCGTAACCTACGCCTCCGGCCAGCATGATGACCTTGTCGTAGCCGTATACTTCTTCTTTCTCTTTATGCTCGAAGGTCAGCACCGAACCGCAGATGAGCGGCTGGCCGAACTTGTTGCCGAAGTCGCTGGCACCGTTCGACGCCTTGATGAGGATTTGTTCGGGCGTTTGGTACAACCATTTGCGCACGGGCAGGATTTCTTCCCACTCGCGTCCTTCCTCTGTGCGAGGGTAGGAGGTCATATAGACGGCCGTACCTGCGATGGGCCAGGAACCCTTTCCGCCGCCCATACGGTCGCGGATTTCACCGCCCGTACCTGTTGATGCGCCGTTGAAAGGCTCCACGGTGGTGGGGAAGTTGTGTGTCTCGGCCTTCAGGGAGATGACGCTCTTGATGTCCTTCACCTCGAAATAATCGGGTTTGGAGTGGTCGGCGGGAGCGAACTGCTCGATGACGGGACCTTCGGCAAAGGCTACGTTGTCCTTGTAGGCCGATATGATTTTGTTGGGGTTTTCCTGTGTGGTCTTCTTGATCATCTGGAAGAGCGAGGATTCCTGCTCCACACCGTCGATGATGAACGTACCGCCGAAGATTTTGTGGCGACAATGCTCGGAGTTGATTTGGGCAAAGCCGAACACTTCGGAGTCGGTCAGCGGGCGTCCGAGGTCCTTCTCTACCTTCTTCAGGTAGTCCATTTCCTCCTTCGAGAGGGCCAGACCTTCCTGCTCGTTGTAGGCTTCGAGGTCTTCGATGTGGACGATGGGTTCGGGCTTGCGGTTGGTGGTGAACACCTGCTGGTCGAGTCCCTTGTACATGCGTTGGAGCATGGGGTCGTATTCGGCGTTTTCATCGGCCACGGGGAAGTATTCCTCGATGCGCGTGATGCCCGTCAGGCCCATGTTTTGGGTAATTTCCACGGCGTTCGTGCTCCAGGGGGTAATCATTTCGCGGCGGGGGCCTACGAAACAGCCTTTCAGGTTTTCTTCACTTTCAGGGGTGGCTTCTCCAAAAAGCCAGCAGAGCTTGTCGCTGTCTGCCTTCGAGATGGCGTGTTCGCTTGCTACGGCAATCACGCTTTTCTGAGGAGTTCTGTAGAAAGAAATCATATTTTTATAGCGCTATAAATGATGATAATAATCGTTGTCGTTGCAGGCTTGGAGGTGAATGCGTATCCTCCGGCCTTACGTGTTGCAAAGATAATGTAAACGGAGAGAAATACAAAGACGAAAACAGAGTTTTTGACTTTATTGTTTTCGAGGAATTATTTACTTTTATCTAGTGAGGATTGAATAGGTGTTCGTGGTGGTTCGATTGGTTTGAAAATCGAGTTATTTAGTTGTTTGAATTTATATGTAGGTGTATAAAGTAAAAGCCTATAAATCATTTGATTTATAGGCTTTTACTATTAATTGTTTAGCGGTGCGGACGGGACTCGAACCCGCGACCCCATGCGTGACAGGCATGTATTCT
>ERZ772831.2668-NODE-2668-length-14242-cov-2.948122_pt1 | contig 14242 bp, 12 predicted proteins | sample MGYA00580858_ERZ772831 | MGnify/ENA primary metagenome ERZ772831 (study PRJEB29015, sample SAMEA2737694) | human gut metagenome | biome: human gut; feature: human-associated habitat; material: faeces | place: China | collected 2012 ... | reverse complement strand
CTTGACGGAATCAAGGATGATTGGTTTCCTTCCAACAACCAACCCCATGGAAACGTCATCTGCAAGAGGAACTTGATGATGATTAATAAAATTAGTATAAAACGTAATTGTCATTTCAGAATTGATTTTATTATACGCAAAACAAAACTCCTCATATATTTAGAAAATGATATCATAGAAAGAAAAGAAATTACAGAATATATAACTATTTTTATCAAAGCATTGATACAATCTATATAGGAGGCTCCATCATGAATAAAATCCGGTATAAAAATCACTAATAAAATTGGGACGAACAATAAAGTGATACCTTTTCCCAAGTTATATACATACTGCAATACATTTAATCTAAATCCCCATCGAAATAAAAAATAAGGTTTCCACATATAAATATAAATCAATAAACTCAATGTATTTCCTACTAAGACACCCAATAAACCATAATAAAAGCCCAATAAGCAAGATAATAAAATACACGTTACAAACTGAGCTATCGGAACCCATGTATCATTAAACATACCATAACCAAATATAAATTGACCCGTTGTTCCATTAGTTTGATTAATGAAAATATTGATACATAAAATAATAAGAATTGATTTAGGAAGGATATACTGAGTCCCAAGCCAAAGAGAAATAAACGGTTCTATAAAAACAAAAATACTAAATACAACAACAGCAGCGATGTATAACCTAACATAGAATAATTCCCAATAATTTTTCAATATATTGCGCTTATTTCCTTCTGCTATAAGACTTCCTACTCCGGCTGTTGTACTTTCAGTCAAATTATTAACCAATAAACTAATTTTATCCGTAATAATTGTATAGTTACCATAAAAAGCAACCATTTGTAAATTAGAAAAAGAATAAATCAAAAAAGGAACTGTCTGCCATTGAGCAAAAACCCCGATTTTATGAACAAAAAGCTGTTTGGTTTTAATCATCACCTCGGGATATTTTTTGAATAGTTGCTTGCCTTGACGCACTTCACTGCGAAGCCACGGGTAGACTTGATTAATTTTCCAATTCAATACGAAAGAATAGATGATACCAAAGGTTAATTCAATAGCAACCCATAGATAATAACTACCGGTGTAGTAGGCCGAAGCCATTTGAATGAGAGTCTTAATAATAGTTGCTGTTTGGAAATAGGCGGTGACCACATAATTTTTTTGGTCGGCTCCTAAAAGCGTTTGTTTGTAGTTGGCAAAATAACCGATTAACGAGGAGGCCAAGAACGAGAAATAGGCAAAAAAGATAACTCCCATCTCAAACTCCGTATTGGGAAATATCAACGGAAGAAAGCAAGCCAGTACAATACCAGCACCCAAGATAATAAAACCTATCCAACGATAGAGGTAACCGAACACAGAGATAATCTCGTTGATCTTTCCTTCATCGTGTTCGAATAGGGGCTTATAAAGCACATAACCTATAGCGCTTCCTATCCCCAATTCTGCCAAATTAAGGAACCCGAGCAGGTTTTGCAACGTGCCGGTGAGTCCCACAAAATCAGCTCCCAGCGTATCGAGAAATATCTTCCGGGAGAAAAACGAGAGAATAAGAGTCAGGAAATAGAATATGAGATTGACCCTTGCATTCAACAATGATTTTTTGACCCGCGATTCTTGTTGAGGCATATAATATAAAGATATTCTATTTTTATTATTACCGGAAGAAATACTTAACCCTTTTCCTCTGAAACTATCGTTTCTTCCAGCGTCTCCCCTGTCTTGGATTTATATCGAAGTAGGAGCAGTTTTATATTCAATTCTATTTTACAAATCCACGCTTAAACTATTGTTTTTCCCTCTATCTCATCATGGGTAATAAGCAATAGCATCAAAGTACCAACAGGATTCAAAGCAAGAGGTAAAAGACAGGTGGAATTTACCCTCTAAAAATCCGTCCTATTCTATGAGCAATTTTATAGATGACATTACGTTTTTTCTTTCTTCCATGTTCCACTCCATAGCCGTAACCGTATCCATAACCATAGCCGTAACCGTATCCATACTTTTTGCTCTCCATTTCGATACCGTTGATGACGACCGTAAGGTTCTTAAATTTATTCCCCCGGTAGAGTTTTTCCAATTCCGGCAAATAACGGCGATCCAACATTCCGTTACGGATTACGTAGATCGTAAGATCAGCGACTCGGCCAATGATAGAAGAATCGGCTACGACTAATGCCGGCACGCAATCCAATATAATATAATCGTATTGTTTCTTCAACTCTTCCACCAAAACGGGTAATCGATCGCTCATCAACAATTCCGAAGGATTGGGAGGTACAATACCGGCCGAGATGATATCGAACATCGCATGAATGTTACTGGACTGAACGAGCTCGGACACACTGTTGTTTTTCCCGGAAAGCCAAGTCGACACACCGTTTTTCGTAGTCAGATCTAATGTCTTACTCAATGTGCGTTTTCTCAAATCCATATCGAGCAAAACCACTTTTTTATTGGTCATAGCCAATGTTACGGCAAAATTGCGGGAAACGAAACTTTTTCCCTCGCCCGGCATAGTAGACGTAAACATAACGACCCGTGCCTGAGGTGCAACGAAATCCATATTGGACCGTAACAATCTGAAAGACTCGGCCACACTGCTGGTCTTATTCTCTTCCACGACAATGGCTTGTTCTCCATCTCGGTCTTTCATTAAAGGGATTTCGCCCAATATAGGCATCGACGTATAATCCTCAATATCTTTACGCCCCCTCACACCGGTGTTCCACAGTAATCGCAAAAGCTGTATCGCCAACGGTATAATGAGTCCCACGATAAAGGCTCCCATCAATAACATTCTGCGAGCCGGGGCGACGGGCGCCGACGAACCGAAGGGAGACTCGATCACCCGTATATTGGCCTCGGTAATAGCCAACTGCAAAGCATTCTCTTCTCGTTTATTCAGCAAGAATGTATACAACGACTCTTTAATACTTTGCTGACGTATAATGCCCAAAGCCTTTTTCTCTTGTTGAGGGACCGACTCAATATGGTCGAGAGTTTGCGACTCGACCTCCCGGACCTTTTTCAATTTTAGTTTCAGTGTAGACAGATAACTATCCATCGAGGCTGTAAGATTGACTCTTACCGCGGCTAAATTATTGTCTAAATCTTTTACCAAAGGGTTATTCTCACCCGAATTAGCGGCTAATCTTTCTCTCTGTAACAGAATCTCGTTATAGGTCGTTATCTGATTTTGCAAGCCACTATCCCCTACCCCCGATACATTGGGTATCAACTGCTTACTATGTTCATTATCGGTCAAATAACGTTCTACCGCCCGGGCGACGGCATACTCGGTTTCCAGCTGCACCAATTCGTCTCTCATCTTACTGCTTTCGCTCATAAATTGAGTGGCCGCTGCATCTATACTGACAATGCGATTCTTTTGCTTGAAATCGGTCAATTCATTCTCTACATCACCCAACTCTTTACTGATAATTTCGACTCGTTCATTAATAAATTTAGCCGTACTGGTCGCAATGCGGTTTTTATCTTCGATAATCGTTTCCCGATAAACATCGATCAAAGCGTTTAATATAGCCTCGGCACGCGAGATATTCGAGTCCACGCAGTTTATTTGTACCAATGTCGTACGTTCTCCGGCCAAAGAGGTCGAAATAAACGAATGATAAATATTTGCCGCAGTATTCAAGTCTATACGAGATACTTCGACCGGTACATTATAATAGGCCGATATTTTATCGGGGATATCCTCTACAATAAATCGACCGGCTGCGGAAATTATAGTATCACCGAACAAAAACTCTTGGCCTTCGTTGTCACTTTTCTTCGTACCTATTTTGAGTTGATTCAGTAAAAAACGATTCCCATTTAAGGGCTTAATTTCCATAGAAACCGGAGCCGTATAAGCATCTAAGAAATTCACCCGAATAGGCGACTCGGCATACAACTGATCATAGTGCAACCAATTTTTTACCTGATAAGTGACGTCCAAATGTAAGCGTCCGACAACTTCACGCATTAATTGATGCGACTGCAAAATATAGATTTCATTCTCGACTCCGCTACCCGATATGCCCCCATTTAATTCAAGAACAGCCGACATATCGTTTCCCGATTTGTTTTCGCTCTTCACTAACATTACCGCGCTTCTCTTGTATAACGGTGTTTGCATAGCTAAATAAAACCATGCGACCGACATACATATAACGACCGATAGCACAATCCAATACCAATTATCGAATACCAACTCGACAATATCCCGCAGGGTTACCCCTCCTTCATTTTTCTTATCGTTCTTAGTTTCTTGAATGAGCTCCATATAGAGATGTTACTTATCTTTTAACACAATAATCATAGACACAATAGACAGCACCGATGCTACAAGAGATATAATACTACTACCGGCAGAAATAAACGACAAGGTCGAGCTACCTTTCACTCCTATCGATTTATTAGGCTGCACATAGATTACATCGTTCTGCTTTAAATAATAACAAGGTGATTCCAATACTTTTTCGCCCGAAGTTAAATCCACGGTATAAGTTTTTCGTTGGTCTCCGTCCTCGCGTATTACCAATATATTATCCCGTTTTCCCGAGGGAGTCAAGTCACCTGCCATAGTCAAGGCTTCGAGAAGAGTAATACGATCTCCCGATATAGTTTGCACACCAGGACTGTTTACTTCACCCATTACCGAAACCTTAAATCCCTTTATCTGTACATTCACCACAGGATCTTTTACATATTCCCCCTCGATGAGCTTGTTCTCGACGGCATCGGCCAACTCTCTTCTCGATAATCCACCGGCCTGCATCTCACCCAAAATAGGAACTTCTATTTTTCCGTCCTTATCGACCCTTAAACCGACAGTTTCCTGTATCGTGGTCGATGCCCCCGTACTACCTAATACCTGACTATTGCTGAATATTTCCAGCAACTCACCATCTTTACTACTCACTGTTATGAGTAACTGGTCGTCCGGGACAATCTTTAATTCATAGTCTTGCGCTATGGTTTGAGGGGACTGCTCCAAGCCATCGGCTCCCTGCAAATAAACCATTTTCTTAGAAGGCACGCATGATACCAAACCTACAAGTATCACAGCCAAGAGAATTTTCGGAATATATTTCATTTGTCTAAAATAACAATTTAACATATCAAGCCTTCGAACCAGCCATTTTCCTATTAATCTTTTTAGTAAGATAAAGTTGCATAATGGTCCAAATAAAAATGTCTAAAAATAATAATAAATTTATATTTATACGAGTCAATAACAACAAATTCATGGCTGCAAAGCCAGCAGAGATTAGCAATATCGTAATCATAGCTGCTCGATGCGAAAATCCTAATGCTAAAAATTTATGATGAATATGATTTTTATCAGGACTGAAAATGTTTTTACCGAAACGTGCCCTATGCAAAATTACCCGAACGACATCAAATACCGGTGTAATCAGCAAAGAAAAAGCGACTACGATAGCATCGGGAACTCGATGCAACACTGCATTATCATACATGCTGAACCGAATCGCCAAAATGCTCAATATAAAACCAATAGTCAACGATCCGGTGTCACCCATAAAAATTTTTCTACCTCGGTTTGGATTTCCGAAAACATTATAATAGAAAAACGGAATAATTGTTCCCAAAGTTACGATAGCGAGAGCCGCATACAGCCATTCCCGCTGATAAATAAACAATATAGTAAAAAATAACAATGCTATTCCGCTCAATCCAGAAGCCAGTCCATCTATTCCATCTATCAGATTTATAGCGTTAGTAATAAAAACAATAGTAAATACAGTAAACGGGAGTCCCACTACCGGAGGTAATTCGTAAATTCCGAAGATTCCATAAAGATTATTGATCCATAATCCCGAAGACACCAACAAAATGGCACAGAATATTTGAACAATAAATTTCTGACGATAGCGAACTCCGATCAAGTCATCGGTAATACCTGTCAAATACAACAGCAATAAACTACTCAACCCAAAAGATAGAACGGACGTATCACTCACTCCGATAATAGAGGGAAACAATTCCTCCCCGTAAATTCTATTCAGCCCTATCATCAAAGAAAGAGTAAAAATAACGGCAGGGAAAAACGAAACACCTCCCAGACGAGGTATTATACCCTTGTGTACTTTTCGTTCATCTGGCATATCGAATAAATGCTTTTTAAACGATATCAATAAAATTCTTGGAATAATAAAAATAGAAAATCCCAAACTAATAAAAAATGACAACAATAAAATCGAAATATAACCCATAAAATATTAGATTTAATTCATCATTTTCAATACTAATAAACCCAATTTTTTCAACATATTGACCCAATTCTATGCAAAAATATCTTTATCCACTAACGCCCCCACTATGAAAGAAATCAATCCTATCTGTTAACCCAAAATCTCAGGCGAAAGAAATTACTTTATTTTTTATGCATTCCTTAAATATACGCCTATATACTACTGGGGGACACCGAAAAGAAAGCTTTTCCCGGCTCTAAGAATCACTTATAACCCCTCTTTGACCCATCCCTATCTCAGTGGATAATCATTATTGGAAGGGTAAATAAATATAACGCTTCATACAAGAGATAGATTACTATAAACTATCAATTTCAGAAGAATTACATTTACTTTTCTGTGAAGAACAGGATAAATAACAACAGAATGATTCAAACATATCTGCATATTATGCTAAGTACTCTGACTTCACATTTTTCGCAAAGGTAGCTACATTTCTTAAAAAACACAATGAAATCTTACAAAAAATGCTCCCATTCTACAAAAAGCCAGATAAATATATAGTATTGAGCAGCTTACAAATTATTTATCTAATATTAAACAAATCAGTAAAAAAAACAGAAATTAAAAATATTTAATAATTACATAAAAACACCTGACATTTATGTATAGTTCAGAAACCACCAGACAACAGTTTATACAACACAACCTCTCTTTCATTTTTGAATATTACCGAATGCAACGTAATATAAAAATGGGGTATTTACAGCATATATATCAAGTATCCTGTGTAAACTACATAAGCAAAAATCATAAATACACCTTCCACCCGAGTAATCGTACGTACCTTATAATATCTCCCGGCAAAGAACAACAACAAAGAAACCGCTAATAAATAAAATAAATCAACATTCGTTATTCCACCCAAGGGTAATGGAGTAATAGTAGCGCTCATGCCCAATACAAAAAAGACATTGAACAGGTTGGATCCGATCACATTCCCAATAGCAATCTCAGGATTTTTTTTCAAAGCAGCTACCACCGAAGTAGCCAATTCAGGAAGAGAAGTCCCCATAGCAACAAGAGTCAATCCTATAACAGACTCTCCTACTCCCAACGACCGGGCTATCTCGCTCGACCCATCGACAAAAAGCCGACCACCGAAAATCAAAGCGACAAGCCCTCCAACGATATACAATAAACAACGCCATGTAGATAACGGTTTAATTTCAGCTTGTTCTTCTTCTGTATTATCGTGTGCGATAGCAAACGTATATCCGAGAAATATGGCAAAAAAGCAAAGCATAAGCAAACCGTCCGCCCTATTCAGTATATTCTCCGTACCGGTTTCCAAAAACACATCGTTAGCACAAATTAAGACAACCACACACGAGAGAATGGCGAGTGGTATTTCTTTTGTCAATGTTCCTTTGGTTATTGTTATAGGAGCAACAACTGCTGTCACCCCCACGATCATTAAAATATTAAAAATGTTACTGCCCACAACATTCCCGATAGAAAGCTCGGCACTCCCATTAATAGCCGATACGATACTAACTGTCAACTCGGGAGCCGAAGTTCCAAAGGCCACGATAGTTAGACCTATTACCAGCGACGATATGTTAAACCTTTTAGCCAATGCAGCCGCTCCATCGGTCAAAAAATTAGCACCAGACAGGATTAAGCCCAAACCCACAAGTAAAAACAAAATACTCATCATGAATCTTTACACTAATATTTATTATATGTAGGCAAATATACAGAAAAACGTTTAAATACATGGCATAACTTTGAATATACAGAAGCTCTATTTCTTAAAATGATTAAGAAAAACATTTGCAAATTCTTCCAACCCATATTTGAGAAAGCTTTTAGCCCTTCTTCCATCTATTCTGATAGATTTAACATTATTATATTACCCATAGAAAGTTTCTGTAAACAAACACGTTGATATCAAAATGACCAAGCTCCCAATTTGTTCTGTCCATGAAAATCGAATGTAGAAGAAGACAGAAATGACATGGACTATCAAATTCATATCAAAAGTATATCCGGTGATTCTACGCATACGTGAAAGGGTTCCGGCATTTGAACCCAAAGTACCTGCCAACTTATATAAACAGTAGATTTACATTTTACATATTGCCAGTATTGTTAGGAACATAAACTTTATCTGGGCAAAATTCATATTTTTTACCCAGAAAACCATTTATTATCTCAAATAAATCACTATTTTTGTAGTGAACCTTAGGATAGTTTTCATAAAAAGATACCACTATTTTTACATAAAGATATTAATTTCTAAGGTTTTATGTAAGCACCTATTACTAATAGTCAGTTGGTTAATTGGCTCTTTTCCGTTCTGGTATGTATTAAAAGAATGAATTATACGATTTTGGAAAAAATTTGCAAGAATTGTATAATTTAATTTAGGTAACTATATACGACAATACCCTAAATTCCGTGGTAACAAAAACGTCTCATTTTCAGTTGGATATTAAGAACTTTTAGGTTTTTAGACGTTTCTGCCATAGCTTATACGAAGAACTCTGGAACACTGTTATTCTGCGTTACTATCATCATCTAACAATGTAGTTTGTCCACTATTAAAAATATCAATCACAATACCTATCAAGATAGAAACGGAGTAAACCAATAAGTAACATACCAAAAAATACACGGGATAATTCACAGTATTTGGTTCCTCTATTGCTATTCCCATATTAGCAATAGAGGAAATGATAATCATTGCTATAATGGAAATTGTAGATACGAACAAACAAGCAGCAAAACTTGAATTCAAATCTTGAATAAGTTGTCTGCCTTCTTCCGTTTTCTTTATTGAAGCAAATTTATCGCCAATAATAAAAGTCAGCATAATAGTATATGCCGTCAATATTAGAGCAACCATTGCGGGAACGATAGAAATGCCCACTCCTACAAGATGCTTTAACTGTAAAAGAATATCTGCATCTTTTACATACATCAAAGTACATAAGCCTAATGAAATGATTAAAGGCAATATACTATCCAGCAAAAAACTTGTCCAGCCATAATTCCTCAATATAGCTTTCCAACCGAATATAGAAAGCGGTTTTCTCATAAAATACGAATTTAGTTAATGAATAATACCTCTTATCGTATTATATATAGTTGAGCAGACATCATTCACTATTTGAGGAACAACTAATTTACGTGGATGTTCACTACTATCAATTTTTTCCAATTTCGCATTTTCAGTTGGTTGAATTGTTGCTTGTACATAACCATTCTGTTCTGATAGATTAACAATACTTTGAAGCATTCCATCATCTTCACTGTTCAATGGATGTTCTTTTGAGCCTGTAACTGTAAATTCTATTCGACTTGCACCCATTTCTCTGAGTTTCCTATCAAATGCAGCTTCAAAACCACGAGTATGACCAGGGTTTGAATATGATATATTTGCATATAAATGGGTTACAGCATGGGCATTAAGTATTCTCTCTAAAATATCACGTTCTATAACGACATCAACATCAAAAGTGTCAGGCTCTACACGATTCAACGCTTCTGATAGATAAAATACGATATTTTTCAAGCTAATATCGCTATTACATTTTACAGCCAAAGTATGGACTGATGGAATAAAATACAAATCCGTTTCTTTCTTATTGGCTACAATATCCTCGTTCCAATTATCCATAGTTACATCTTCTCGGCTGCGTTTGTTATAGAAAGCCTCTGGGTCAATAATTGTATATGAAAGTAGTCCAATTTGTATCCAATTAGGATTGCCATTTTCATCTAACAAGTTACTAAATGTAACATATTTCAGACTTCCCGATTTTCCGCCACGTGGAAAACCTACTAATGGGTCTTGTTCATATAAGCTATGAAAAACTTGTACATAGTGTTCCGTTGTTTGCTCCCGTCTTGCTTTTATATTGATGAGATACCACGTTGTTTGTCTATTTGATACTCTATCCATGATGTTTAAATGATTGATTTTCTGCAAATATACAGATTTATTTTGACTACAACGATAAAGATACAAAATCAGCAATAAATATTATTCAAATTTTCCGTTAAGAAGATTTAACTATTAGACAAACACCTTTATTCATAGTCTTTTACGAGCAAGAAGGACAAAACCACCACACTTTTAAGAGCGTTTTTGGCATTTCTACAAAACTCACCAAAGTTATATATAGCAAAGAATAAAACTTTGCTATATGAAAACCATAGGAGAATTCAAATCGTTATTCGATTTATTGCAAGCCTTCCCAACGGAAGAAAGCTGCATTGAGTATTTGGAAAAGAAACTTTGGAATGGGACACCAGTTTCTCCGTATGACCCTACATCGAAGGTTTACCGCCGTGGCGATGGTATGTACCGTTGCAAGAATACTGGCAAGAACTTCAATATTAGGATTGGAACCATGTTTGAAGGTAGTAAAGCTCCCCTTCGCAAGTGGTTCATTGCCATTTATCTGATAACAACCAGTAATAAGGGCATATCTTCGGTACAACTGTCAGAGGACCTAGCATGAGCGATACACCGGGGAAAGTACAACTGATTGGCATATCGGAAATAAAAGGAGAGAAAGTTTTTGTTTTGCGTTTTTTACAAGGACGTAACCCTCAATGGGTAGACATTCCTTTTTTCGCCCAATACGACCCGAAAGCAACTTGGTTCGGTCAATCGAAACCAGCTTTTCGGTGAAAAAGAATTTTTCTTCAAAAACAAAACATGCACCCCCCCCCTTAAAAAACGCCTCTATCGTCTTATTCGAATAAGCATATCTTCATTAATTTATATTAAGAAATATCAGCTGTAAGAAAATAATCCATACCTTTGTTCACAAACAAAGGGGTGCCTAAAAGCGGCTGAGATTATACCCTATGAACCTGATACGGATAATGCCGGCGCAGGAATTGTTCATAGTTCTATCTTTTTCAATACGGTTTTATGTGCATCCCCTTAAATGAAACAAACCGTATGAAAACTTATCCTGTCGTATTGACAATAGCCGGTTCGGACAGCAGTGGAGGAGCCGGAATACAAGCCGATTTGAAAACCATGTCGGCCATCGGGGTGTTCGGCACATCGGCTATCACGGCCATTACGGCACAAAACACCTGCGAAGTGAGGGACATACAAGGTATCAAACCCGATATCGTGCGGCAACAAATCGAAGCCGTACTCGACGACCTACCTTGTACAACCGTTAAATTAGGCATGCTATACTCTCGCGCGACCATCGAAACGATTGCCGATTGCCTACAACGTTATCCGTTACGGAATATCGTGCTCGATCCGGTTATGGTTTCTACTTCGGGTTGTCGGCTAATCGAGGAAGAAGCTATCTCTGCTGTTAAAACACTATTGTTGCCACAGGCGACAGTCATCACTCCCAATATTCCCGAAGCCGAGATACTGAGCGGACTTTCCATCGACAGTGAGAAAGATATGGAAAAAGCAGCCAACAGACTGTTTCAAGCCGGTTGTCGTGCCGTTCTCGTGAAAGGAGGACATTTGAAAGGAGCAGAATCCTGCGACATACTCTTTATGCCCAATTCTGTTCCTGTTCGCTACACCTCACCCCGCATTTCTACCCGGAATACACACGGAACAGGGTGTACCTTTTCTTCTGCCATCGCCTCTTATTTGGCGTTGGGACACAGGTTGACCGATGCCGTTTCCCTCACCAAAAAATATCTCACCCAAGCTTTACAGACCGGAGCCGACATTGCAATAGGAAGCGGTCATGGTTCGGTAAACCATTTTTTCGCTCCTCGTGTTTTAACCCCATTAAACCCGATTAAAGATGAAAATCTATATTAATCAAAAGGAAATAGAAGCCCAAGACAGCATTTCCATAAAAGAGTTACTCGATATGCAACAAATCGCCATCGAAGGTACGGCTATCGCCATCGACAACAAGCTGGTTCCCAAAAATGAATGGAACGATCGGATTTTAACCGATGGGAACAAGATAACGATTATCCGGGCTACATTCGGAGGATAACGAACGGATTTCTCGAAATGAAATATATAGGCATTACAGAGGAACACCCCATAGAACAGGAAAACCGCTTAATCATCGCCCTGCTCGACAACGGATTGGATTTAATCCACCTCCGCAAACCGAAGTATTCCGGAGAAAAAACAGAGCAACTGTTACTCTCGATTCCTCCCCGCTATTACGATCGAATAGTACTTCACGACCATTTCGAACTGGCGGAAAAATACCGGCTTGCCGGTGTTCATCTCAATGGAAGGAATCCGCATTACCGACCTCTGTCGAACGACTATATCCCCACTCTATCTCGCTCTTGCCACTCCATCGAGGAACTGACGGACGGACAACAATACGACTATCTGTTTTTAAGCCCCATCTTCGACAGCATATCGAAAAAGGGATACCGTTCCGCATTCTCGTCCGAACAACTGACTAAGGCTGGGAAGGAAGGTGTTATCAACGAGAGAGTCATTGCCTTAGGCGGTATCACCCCCGAAAAAAAAACGGCTATAAAGGATTGGAATTTCGGAGGGATCGCCGTACTCGGTTTCCTGTGGCAGGAACCGACCATTGCAGGGGTTATTCGACAACTTACCCGATTAAGAAACGATTAATACGAACAAAATATGTTACAATTCATTACCCACCAGACACCCCGATTCGGAATCATAGAGGGAGCAGTTGCCGCCTTGAACGGAGGTTGCAAGTGGATACAGCTCCGCATGAAAGATGCTCCCATCGAAGCTGTCAGGCAAACTGCACAGCAACTCATTCCGCTCTGTAAAGAACATGAAGCCATACTCGTCCTCGACGATTATGCCCAACTGGCGGCCGACCTCGACATAGACGGCGTTCATCTGGGAAAGCTCGACATGCCTGTTTCCGAAGCTCGTCTGCTTATCGGCGAGAAATACATTATCGGAGGAACGGCGAACACCTTTGAAGACATACAAGGATTAGTCCGGCAAGATGCCGATTATATCGGTTTGGGACCATTCCGATATACCGAGACGAAAAAGAACCTAAGTCCTATCCTCGGCCTCGAAGGTTATGCCCGAATCATGGAACAATGCCGGACGAATGACTTGAAAATTCCGGTGGTCGCCATCGGAGGTATCACAGCCGACGATATTCCGGCCATCATGGAAACCGGAGTGTCGGGAATCGCTTTATCGGGAACTATCTTGCACCGCATATGCTGTATAATTTTCATCCCGGCAGCCATGTGGGGCAGGGGATCGACGCGGGCATGGCGCTCATCGTCGAACTGCTGGACGCGATCCTGCGTCCGGAGCAGACCACCCGCGTCCTGCTGGAAACCATGTCCGGCAAGGGGACCGAGGTCGGAAGCCGTTTCGAGGAGCTGGGGCACATCCTCCGCTCGGTATCGCTGGGCGACAAGATGGGCGTGTGCCTCGACACCTGCCACGTCTATTCGGCTGGATATGATATCGTCAACGATCTTGACGGGGTGCTGGAGCAGTTCGACCGGCATGTCGGGCTGGGCAAACTGTACGCCATCCACCTGAACGACAGCCTGATGCCCTTCGCCAGCCGCAAGGATCGCCACGCCCGCATCGGCGAAGGGACCATCGGGCTGGAGGCGATTGCGCGGATCATCAACCATCCCGCCTTGAGGCACTTGCCGTTCTATCTGGAAACGCCCAATGAGCTTCCCGGCTATGCCCATGAAATCAGCGTATTGCGGGCCGCATGGATTGAATGACGACGGATGCGGCGGCCCCCACGCCTTCTCCATCCATTGCGGGAGGCCGGCACGCCGCCTTGCCCCGGTCGGGTTCGCCCCACAAAAAGAGGTCAGCCCCCTTGACTTCGCGCTTTCGTGAAGCACTCTATACTTCGTTCACCGTGCGCTTTCGCACCGTCCATTCATCAGGGAGAATCATATGAAATTCACGTATTCCATTCCCACCAAGATCCTGTTCGGCCCCGGCAGCTTCAACGATCTCGCCACAACGCCCCTGCCGGGCAAGAAAGC
>ERZ772831.2666-NODE-2666-length-14247-cov-3.956525_pt1 | contig 14247 bp, 2 predicted proteins | sample MGYA00580858_ERZ772831 | MGnify/ENA primary metagenome ERZ772831 (study PRJEB29015, sample SAMEA2737694) | human gut metagenome | biome: human gut; feature: human-associated habitat; material: faeces | place: China | collected 2012 ... | reverse complement strand
TGCAGACCGGGCCGATTTTTGTGAAGGAGGAAGGAGAAATATGACTTCTGCAGCAAGCTGATTCAGCAATTCGCACAAATCAATCGGTACGATTTTATGGAAAGCTCCAAAAATATTTTTGCGGATTTACAAGCGGATTCAAACGTGGTATAGTTCAAACATAGTTTGTTAAACGTTTAGCAGTGGGAAGTGTTTTCCGACTGCGGCGAAGTATCCTGCTAGATGTCATCAGCAACGAGGCTCTCTCGTCATTGCGTGCAGGGCAAGGAATGCCCGCGCCAAGGCTTTGCACACCGTTTGTCCGGCAGCTCGGCTTTATCAGGCGGTTTGTATGGTAATATCGTACAAAAATGCCTGCGGAAGGAGGGAAAGCGTGCGCTGACAAAGCTGTTACAAGCTGGAACGGGTCATTCCTGGATCGGAATCCACGCAGGATACCAGCCTGCCCTGTTGGGCGATATTTTTTCACCGCAAATGTTAAACGTTTAGCATTTTCGACGGAACTCGAAAGGACTATAGAATCTGAAAGGAGAGAACATTTCATGCAAAGAGTGAACCACCTGCCCAGACGTGTGATCTCGATCGTGCTGACCATCGTCATGGTCGCGTCCCTGTTCTCCGGCATCCTGCCGGGCCTCGGCGTGACGGCGAAGGCTGCAGCGAACGAAATTGCAAATGACAGTCTGAAGATCTCTGTCGGTGATCTCGGACAGATTTCTACGCTCAACATCGTGAATAATCCCAGAAATCGAAGCAATCGTGAGATCAACTTCGTCCTCCCCAATGACACCCGTCCCCAGAACGGTGTGCAGCATCAGTGGATGGGCGAAATGATCTTCTCCGTCCGCTCCAGCGCGGACGGCAGCTTCCCCGCCGACAACACCGGCTTTGTCGAGGTCGACACGAACAAGACCCTCGCAGCCGGCGGCTCGACCACCGCATCCAACATCGCTTCCGATAACCCCTATATCGAGAAGACCGTTGTCAGCGACAAGAAGGTCGAGGTCAACTTCATCGGCCAGGACCTGAGCTCCACGACGGACCGTACCATGAAGGGCTTCGATGTGAAGTCCACCTATGATATGGATACCGAGGATGGCTCCCTGCTGTGGACCATCACCCTGAAGAACAAGAGTGGTGCGTATCTGGAATTCGGCGACGTCGGCCTGCCGATGCCGTGGAACAACAAGTACACGAACCAGAACAGCGTTTATTCCGAGCGCGTCACGGCCCATACCTTTGCAGGCGCGGACAGCGGCTATGCCTATGCGATCCGCTGCAGCGGCGAAGGCAACTACATCCTCTTCACGCCGGTCGCCACCTCCGGTGCCCGCATCGAGTATGTGGATAACTGGATCGGCAGCAACAACGGCGTCAGCGACAACCGTACCGGCAGCACGTTCTCCAACTGGACGGGCGACTCCGGCGAATGGCAGCCGGGCCTGAGCGTTTACTACATCCACTCCAAGGATATCCACAAGACCGGCCGCAGCTACTTTGAAGATGCGACCAGCCTCATCCTCGAGCCGGGTGAGAGCCAGACCTACCAGTTCAAGTTCTCTGCTGTCCGCGCGGGCGACAACACCCCGCAGGAAAGCGCCGAGAGCCCGAACAACGCCTCTGACTCCATCGAGCAGCGCGAGACGAACATGCGCTCTATCCTCTATCAGAACGGCCTCATCGACGCCATCGCGGTCCCGGGCTTCCAGACGGCTCTGAACATGGACACGCGCCTCGACCTGCACTATGATGACAGCCTCATCAAGGTCGACTCCGTCGACATCCAGTGCGTGCACGAGAACGATCCGTTCGACGAAGCGCATACGCCGGAGCACCGTTCCGGTATGGTCAACAACAGCCGTACCGGCCGCGGCCTGCATGACGGCAACGAGGGCTATGAGGAATCCGTGAGCTTTGTCGAGACGAAGACCGTCGACGGCGAGCAGCACCACATCTACGACCTGCACTTCGGCTGCATCGGCAACAACAGCGTTCGCGTCGAGTACAAGCTGAAGGTCGGTGACGAATGGGTCAGCAAGTTCACGCAGTTCGAGTTCAATGTTCTGACCGAGCTGGATCAGGCATCCGACACGCATGCCGACTTCATGGTCAATGAGACGCAGGACAAGAACCCTGACAGCGCGACCTACGGCATCTACAGCGACTGGTACTTTGCCAGCGGCAGAGATTCCAACCAGCGCAACCACTGGGGCGATGACTGGAGCCATGACAACATCAACTTCATCGCCATGAAGAACTATCTGAACCCGGATGCCGAGCAGGTCAAGTCCATCGAGACCTACCTGATCGACTTCATGTGGAACACCTACATGAAGAACACCCAGGATAACTTCATCGTTGCGAACTACCTGTCCGCTTCCGGCGCTTACAGCACCTCCAGCGGCCCGTACACCCGTACGTTCTCCGAAGTAATGGAGGCCACCGGCTTCTTCAACATGTACCGCATCGTCAAGGCTTATCCGGACCTCATTGAGTACCGTAAGCCTGCAGCGTGGTATCTGGAGAAGGCATACGGCATCTACTCCAACCGCGTCGGCACCGGCGCCATCGGCTTCTACGGCGAGCAGCAGATCCCCGACATGATCGAGGCGCTCTATGCCGAGGGTATGGACGAGGAGGCCTTTAACCTGCAGGAGCGGTTTGCATGGAACAAGGCGAACAATTGCATCAACGCCACCTATCCGTACGGCTCCGAGTTTGCCTACGACAACACCGGTGAAGAGGGCGCCTTCGCCGCCATCCAGGCCCTGACGAAGTACTGGCCGGACAGCGACGCCGCCAAGAACGCCTACAGTGCCATGAGCATGGCCAACCACAAGACCCGCGCGATGCGCGGCATCCAGCCCACCTGGTACCAGTACGCCGACCCGGTCTTCATCGGCGGCGAGAGCTGGTGGAACTTCCAGTACACCGCCTCCCTTGCAGGCTCCATCATGGACGATTGGATGCGCTACGAGGAGCTCGAGGACGGCGATACCACCGCATGGGCTGCCCGCGTGAACTACGCGGCCAAGATCTCCAACTTCAACGCCATCAACATGGGCCAGATCTCCGACAAGTATGTCGGCAACGTTTCCTGGCGCTACAACATGTATAAGGGCGGCTACGGCGCGATGAACGTCAACGACGGCGGCACCCGCGTCATGAACAACGGCTGGCAGGACTTCTCCGGCGAAAGCGACGAGGGCCTGTACGGCTCCCTGCTGCGCATCAGCGCAGACGTCGTGAACGATCCGATCTTCGGCCTGTATGGCTACGGCGCGAACGTCACTGCCGACGAGACCTCCTACACGGTCGTCCCGACTGACGGCTTCGGCAAGCGCGTCAACATCCTCGACCAGAAGATCTACGTCGAAACGACGCAGGACACCATCACCAGCGCAAAGTTCGCTATGGACGGCAGCTCCATTGAGCTGAACGTCAAGGGCTACACTGCGGCAAGCCATGTTTCCCACATTGCTCTGAGCGGTGCAGGCCTGAAGGACGGCTTCTATGCCATCAACGTCAACGGCGAGAAGGTCGGCCAGGTCTATGTAAAGAACAATGAGGCCAACGCGACCATCACCATGCCCGCCGGTGAGACCAATGTCGTGACCATCACGGCCGATCCGAACGGCGAGAATGCCGCTCCGCAGGCCGCCATCAAGGTCTCCAGCGACGATCTGCAGGCCATCGTGACCTACACCCTGACGGCCGTTGCCTCCGACGACGGCTATCCCGACGGCAGCCTGACCTATCTGTGGGCCTTTGAGAGCCTCGCAGGCGAGGGCGCAAGCGCGTTCCTGAGCAGCGACGCCGCTCCGACAACGCAGTTCTACGTCAGCGAGGCGGGCGAGTATGTCATCTCCCTGACCGTCAGCGACGGTGAGAAGTCCACGAAGGTCGAAAAGACTCTCGTTGTCGGCGAAGCGCCCGAGCGTCTGGCCCCGACGATCGATTCCGCGACCGGCACGCCCGTTGTCGGCAATCCGACCGTTGCCGATCTCAAGGCCGAAGCCACGGTCGACCCGCTGTATCAGGGCGTCCCGCGCTTCCACTGGGAGCTGGTCAGTCAGCCCGAGGGCGGCAATGCCATGATCGGCAATCCGAACGAGAAGGAAGCCAAGCTCCGCGTCGACAAGGGCGGCGAGTATGTTGTCCGCCTGACTGTCACCGACGAGGACAAGACCTCCTCCACGGAAGTCACCGTCACCATGACGGATGCTGCCGACGGCATCCAGCGCGTGAAGACCGTCATCACGCAGGTCGGCGTCGCCCCGACGCTGCCGAACGGCGTGGTCGCTGTCCGTGACGACGGCACCTACTCCGGCGGCGCAGTCGATTGGGACGAGATCTCCGAAGACAAGTATGCACAGGCCGGTGAGTTCGAGGCCTACGGCACGCTCCGTACCCAGACGACCCGCGTGGCCGTCAAGGTCATCGTCGTGAAGGGCGACCGCAAGAACGTTGCTCTGTTCGCAACTCCGACCGCCATCATCAACACTCCGTCCGATCTCGGCGGCGTTGCCGGCCTGAACGACGGCTTCGACCCGAGCAGCTCCCATGATACGAGCCACGGTGTCTGGCACAACTGGCAGGGCGCGCATGGCGACGCAGCATGGGTCATGTACACCTGGGATGTGCCCGTCACCATCGACGGCGCGGATGCCTACTACTTCACCGACGGCAACTTTGCGCCGAAGGATGCGAAGCTGGAGTATCTGGCAGAGGACGGTCAGTGGCACGAGGTCCCGAACGTCAGCGGCCTTGGTGTTACGCTCAACCAGTACAACACCACGAGCTTTGATCCCATCACCACCACGAAGCTCCGCATGACCATGAACCCGAAGACGCTGGGTATCGGCGTTATCGAGTGGAAGGTCTACGGCTACGGTGAGTTCGTCGATCGCTCCGCACTGAAGAACGCCATCGCAACTGCGAAGGGCATCAACACGAACCTCTTTGTCGAAGGCAGCAAGTATCTGCTGGATCTGGCCATTGCGAAGGCACAGGCCGTTCTGAGCGATACGGCCGCCACGCAGGAGCAGGTTGATGCCGCAGCGGCGGAGCTGAATGAGACCATCGCCGGTCTCGAAAGCGCGGACGGCAACCTCGCCTACTCCGCTTCCGTTACCACGAGCTTCTGCTCCAGCTGGGAGTCCGTGTCCGCCGTGAACGACGGCATCGTCCGTTCCAATTCCTATGATCCTTCCAAGCCGCGCTACGGCACCTGGGGCAACACCTCTGCTTATGAGACCGTTACCTACACCTGGGCTGCAGACGTGATCATCGATTCCACCGACCTGTACCTGTGGTACGACGGCACGGAGGGCGAGTACACCAGCGGCGGCATCCTTGTGCCGAAGTCCGTGGAATTCGAGTACCTCGATGCGGAAGGCAACTGGAAGTCCGTCCCCAACGCCGAGGGTCTCGGCCGCGAGATGGACAAGTTCAACAAGACCACGTTTGATCCCTTTACCACCACCGCCCTCCGTGTGAAGCTGAACAAGCAGGCCAACGACTATAACGGTGTCGGCATCATGGAGTGGAAGGTCTATGGCAAGCTGGCGAAGTCCGACGGCATCCCGACTGCGGTGAAGGTCGTCATCGCCCGCATTGATGCCATCGGCGAAGTCACGCTCGACAGCAAGGACGCCATCGAGGCTGCCCGCGCTGCGTATGACAAGCTGACCGACGAGCAGAAGAAGCTCGTTCCGAACTATGAGACCCTGACCAAGGCCGAGGAGACCTACGCTGCGCTGGCTGACGCCGCCGCTGTGAAGGAAGTCGAGGATCTGATCGACGCGATCGGCGAAGTTGACGAGAACAGCAAGGACGCCATCGAGGCCGCGCGCGCTGCCTATGACGCGCTGCCCACGCGCCTGCAGCCCGAGGTCAGCAACTACGACAAGCTCGTCAAGGCCGAGAAGGATTACACCGATCTGCTGACGGCTGTCGAGGCTGCGCAGAAGGCCGCCGAGGATGCCCGCAAGGCATTCGAGAACGCCAAGGCTGCGCAGGAGAAGGCCGAGGCCGCGAAGGCTGCCGCCGAGGCTGCGCAGAAGGCCGCTGAGGAGGCCGCACAGGCTTCCGGCGAAAACAGCGAGGCTGCCAAGAAGGCGCAGGCCGCTGCCGAAGAGGCGCAGGAGAAGGCCGAGGCTGCCCAGGCTGCTACCGAAGAAGCACAGGCCGGTGCCGAGGCTGCCCAGAAGGCTGCCGAGGACGCTGCTGCCGCCGCTGCCGCGAACAACGCGCTGGCCGCCGAGGCTGCCGCAAAGGCCGCCGAGAAGGCTGCCAAGTCCGCTGAGGAGGCCGGAAAGGCCGCTGCTTCCGCCGAAGAGGCTGCGAAGTCTGCTGCCGACGCCGCCGAGGCCATGCTGAAGGCTCAGAAGGCGCAGAAGGCTGCCGAGGATGCCGAGAAGGCTGCCGAGGAAGCCGAGAAGAAGGCCGAAGAGGCCCGGAAGAAGGCTGAGGAGGCCGCCGCCTCCACCGCTGAGGACCGCGAAGCCGCCGAGAAGGCCGCTGAGGAAGCCAAGGCTGCCCAGAAGGCCGCCGAGGATGCCCGCAAGTCCGCCGAGGACGCCAAGTCCGCCGCGGAGCTGGCTATGCAGGCTGCCGAGCAGTCCAACAAGGAAGCCGCCGCATCCGCTGCGCAGGCTGCCGAGTATGCAAAGAAGATGGCTGAGGCCTATGAAGAGATCGTCCGCATCAAGGCCGAGCTCGTCGAGTACCTCGCCAAGGCACAGGCTGAGGCCGAGCGCGCCGAAGCCGAGCGCAAGGCCGCCGAAGAGGCCCAGAGAAAGGCCGAGGAGGCCGCTCTGGCCGCTGCCAAGTATGCCGCCGCTTACGAGCTGGCTCAGCTCCAGCAGAACGGCGAGGGCCTGACCGGCCACGCGAAGGAAGCGTATGACAAGGCGCTTGCCGACGCCGCTGCCGCCATCGAGGCCGCAAAGACGCCCGCTGAGGTCGACGCCGCTCTGGCTGCCGCCCGCGAGGCCCTGAACAACGCCGTCTGCCCGAGCGCAGCGTTCACGGATGTCGAGGAGAACGTCTGGTATCATGACGGCATCGACTTCATGGTGAGAAACGGCTACATGAACGGCGTTGCCGCCGACACGTTCGATGTCGAAGGCAGCCTGACGCGCGCCCAGCTCGTCACGATCCTCTACCGCATCGCCGGTGAGCCCGAGACCAGCGCCGCCATCCCGTTCGCGGATGTCGCCGACGGCCAGTGGTACACAAAGGCCATTGTCTGGGCCGCCGAGAACGGCATCGTCAAGGGCGTGAACGAAACGACGTTCGCCCCGAACGATCCGATCACCCGCGAGCAGATCGCCGTCATCCTCTACCGCTATGCGCACGAGGAGAACACCGAGGACGGCAAGCTCACGAGCTTCCCCGACGCAAAGGACATCTCCGGCTACGCGCTGGAGGCCATGAACTGGGCGGTCGCCAGAGGCCTCATCAACGGCTCTGACGGCAAGCTGCTGCCGCAGGACACCGCGACCCGTGCACAGATCGCCGTGATCCTTGCCCGGTACCTGAACGCCTGATCCTTCCCCCTGCTCCCCATGCGGCCGAAGCCGCATGGGGAGCCCCCCAGCATTTCCTGGCAATTGGACCCAGACAAACAATATGCTCGAAAATCGAACTTGGGAGGAACAATAAACCATGAAGCATGTGAAACAGCTGCTTTCTGCACTGCTTGTGCTGGCTGTTGTACTCTCGCTGCTCCCGGCTGGCGTTCTGAAGGCATCCGCCGCAGAAGCCCCCGCAGCGCTGGACATCGGCTACCCCACATTCAAGAACACAGAGCTTCTCGACGAGGTCTATGACCTGTCGAAGCTCGGTGTGTCCTATTCCGAAAAGGACATCATGATGGCGATCTATAAGCAGGATCTCGCCAATGGCGGCGACTCCTTCTATATGGACCGCATCCTCGCCCGTGAGGGCGTCTGCAGCGGCAACGCCGGTTCGAACGGCAACGCCGACGGCAACACCTTCCTGACCCGCGGCCGCGCGCTGTATATGTACACGAGCAGCCCGTCCGTCATCGGCTTTGGCGGCAACACCGCCTATCATCAGCCGCTTGGCCGGGGCGATCTGGTCCGCGTTCTCTTCTCGAACGCCGACGGCAGCCTGACCACGAAGGAAGACACCAGCAAGCGCGTTAATGCGCCGAGTAACTGGTCTAGCACCTACTCTGTCGGCAGCAACCTGACGCTGGATGTCGTGAAGTTCATCCATCAGGAGAACGTCGCCGTCACGACGATGACGCTGACCAACAAATCCGCAGAGGATCAGGCAATTACGGTGGCAGCGGACTCCATCTTTGCGACGGAGCCCGGCAAGGTCACGGTCAATGGTGCAGAGCAGACAGAGCTGACCGGCACCTGCTCTTCCCCTGCAGGCCTTACTACCATCTATGCCCGCATGACCGGCGACGGTTTCGAGGCCGCTTCGTCCGACGACTATTGCTGGCTGTCCCGCGACGTCACCGTCCCCGCGGGCGGCAGTGTGGAGCTCAAGGTCGTTATCGCCTTTACGACGGAAGAGATCCCGGAGTCCACCGAGCAGTACCTCCGCTTCGCAGGCCTCGGAAACCTTGAGGCTGTCCGCGCGCAGAAGGCGGAATACAACCTCTACTGGGCGGAGAACCTGCCCTACATCGACGTGCCGAAGAAGGCCGTCCAGAAGGCGATTGACTATCGCTGGTGGCTGGAGCGCTTCAATTCGCTCGATGCCAACATCCCCGGCTATGACTATCAGTACCCCGTCACCATCGAGGGCGTCCTCGGCTACAACAACGCCATCATCCTGACGCAGCCGATGCACCTGCAGGATACGAAGTGGCTCCGCTCTCCGTATCTGGCTTACGGCCAGCTGCTGTCCGCGGGCAACTCCTCGCAGAGCAGCGCCTTCCTTGATAACCCCGGCAACCGCAACAACTGGAACAACCACTATGGTCAGTATCTGGCTGAGGCCGGCTATGAGGCGTTCAACGTCATCGGCGGCGGCGCAGAGGTCGCGGAGAACTTCGCGTACTACTTCGGCCACGATGCTACCGGCCAGCTGGAGCACTACGGCAACCACATTGAGGGCCGCGACCTCATCGCTTACCGCAACAACTACATGACCGGCAACGACGCCGATACCATCTCCATGCATGCTCCCGGCACCGGCACCTGGAAGGCACACGGCGAAAACGCCTACGTCTGGGCCGCTGCCGACGCCGCCGCGAAGCTCTATGAGCAGCTGGGCAACACCGAGCAGGCCAAGTATTACCGCGATCTGGCCGACAAGATCAAGGCCGACGTCCTCGAGCTCATGTGGTGCGAGGAGTGCCAGAAGTTCGAGACCTATGCCGTCCGTCCGACCGGCACACAGCATAACGCTAACCAGCCCAACCTCGTCAAGTACACCGAGTCCAACAACTACAACTACTTTGCCGTGGGCCTCGTCCCCGACGATGCCGCTTCCGTCACGAAGTACAAGGAAGCCCTCAAGGCCTTCTCCAACGGCAAGGAGTTCCCGATCTTCCCGTTCTACACCGCCAACCAGGTCCACAACCAGGAGGTCAGCGGTTCGAACAACTTCTCGAACATCAACTTCACCGTGCAGCTCCGTCTGTATGAGTCCGCTCTGCGTACCTATGACAAGGAGCAGACCTATATCACCGACGACATGCTCGCCATGATGGCCGAGTGGATGGCATGGAACGTCTACCCCGATGCAGGCGACATCCGCTATCCGAACAACAACGAGTTCCACAACATCGACGGCAGAACCTATGAGAACTACTATCGTTCCTGGATCTACCACAACATCCTCGGCAACTACACCTACCTCTTCATCGAGGACATGGCCGGTATCCAGCCGCGTTCCGATGAGAAGATCGAGCTGAGCCCGATCGATTTCTCCTATGACCACTTCATGGTCAACAACGCCCGCTATCATGGTCATGACCTGACGGTCGTGTGGGATAAGCCGGACGACGGCAAGACCTGGTACAACGAGTGCCCCGAGGGCTACTCCCTGTACATCGACGGCACGCTGGCCTTCACCCTGAAGGATCTGGCCCATGTCGTCTATGACTCCGCCACGAAGGAAATCTCCTTCCCCGACGGCGCTGTCGAGATCGTCACCAATAACGGCGGCGCTGCCATCCCCACCGCGATGAACACCGCCATCACCGAGAAGAAGGTCCTCAACATGCTGGAGAAGTCCGGCGTGCACGGCATGACGAACCTCGCCGAGGGCGCAGGGGTCACCGCCACCTTCACCCCGGACAAGGCCCGCGCCGCGTCCTGGGCAGAAAAGCACCGCGCTGACGGCAGCGACTCTACTTCCAAGGCCGTCAATGAGACAGCTCCCGATCCGCAGGCAGTTGTGGACGGCACGACCGTCGATATGCCGTTCTGGGGCAACTACGGCAGCGTGAACGAGCGCGACAGCCTGACGCTGAAGCTCTCCTCCAAGCAGACCGTGGACATGGCGACGCTGTACTTCTACAACGACCGCCAGACGAACGGCTACTCCGAGCCCTCCAAGTTCGCAGTCGAGTACTGGGACGGCGAGGCCTGGCAGGCCGTCCGGCAGCAGACCCGTACCCCGTCCGCTCCGCGCGCGAACTACAACGCCGTGTACTTCGCACCGGTCGAGACGGATCAGTTCCGCTTCACCTTCACCAACAAGGACAAGGGCTTCACTGCCGTGACCGAGATCCAGCTCTTCAACGAGGGCGGCGACCGCGATCATCCCGCGCAGAACACGGCTCCGTCCGTCAAGCTCGCGGAAGACACCTCCATGACCGGCAACCTCTATACCACCCTGAAGGCGACCTGCACCGACGACGGCCTGCCCTATGACAAGGACATGAGCTACGCCTGGGAGCTTGTCTCCGCTCCGGAGGGCGCCGAGGTTATCCTGAGCAGCGCCAACAAGCCCACCACGACCATCTCCGGCTCCGTGGAAGGCGAGTACACCGTTCGCTTCACCGTCAGTGACGGCGAGCTGAGCGCGACTGCCGAGCTGACCGTCACCCTGAAGCAGGGCGCAGCGGGCGGCCTCGGCGAGGACGTCGCTCCGTCCGCTTCCTCCGTCGAGAGTGACTACACCTCCAGCTGGGAGAACCTGAACGGCATCAACAACCCGAGCTTCGAGCCGACCAGCTCCAACGTGGGCGCCGGCAAGGGCTGGGGCAACTGGCGTCAGAGCGCCGGCTCCGAGCACTATGTCGGCTATACCTGGGATGAGGCCGTGACCGTCGGCGGCGCGGACATCTATTGGTATGACGACGGCGGCGGAACGCAGGTCCCGTCCAAGCTGCGCATGCAGTACCTCGATGCCAGCGGTACCTGGCAGGATGTCAACATCACCACCCCGTTCGAGAGCAGCATTGCAAAGAACAAGTACAACCGCATTGAATTCGACCGCGTTACCACCACCCGCCTGCGCCTGTATGTGACCGTCCGTTCCGGCGCGGAAGCAAACGGCATCTACCGTTTCAAGGTCTATTCCTCCATTGACGTCGCTTCCCTGAACGAGGTCTTCCTCGCCACGAAGCCCGGCGTCATGCCCACGCTGCCCTCCAACGTCACGGCAGTCACCTCCGACGGCGCGCTCATCAGCGTCCCCGTTACCTGGGAGACCCTGACGGCTGACATGATCGCCACCGACGGCGAGGTCAAGCTCCGCGGCGTGAACAACTCCACCGGCAAGATGACCACCTGCACGATCTATGTCCGCAGCGACATGGACAAGGCCACCATCACGAGCGTCGAGCCCGTTGAGGTCACGACGACGCAGGGCATCGTTCCGACGCTGCCGAAGACCGTGAAGGTCGGCTACAATAACGGTGCGTTCGACAACCAGACCGTCAAGGTCACCTGGCCCGCCATCACGGCTGCCGAGCTGGCCAATGTCGGCGACGTGAACTTCGAGGGCGAGGTCGAAGGCACCGCCACGAAGGCCATGCTGACGATCCACGTGCTCAAGGCCCCGGACGACCCCGCTGTTGCTGCGGTCAAGGAGCTCATCGACGCCATCGGCGAGGTAACGCTCGACAGCGGCGACGCCATCGACGCTGCCCGCACCGCCTATGACAAGCTGCCCGAGGCCAAGAAGGTGCTTGTCGACAACTACGAGAAGCTGACTGCGGCAGAGGAAGCTTACACCGCCCTGGTCGACGCCGCTGCCGCAAAGGCTGTGGATGACCTGATCGACGCCATCGGCGAGGTCACGCTTGAGAGCGGCGACGCGATCAAGGCTGCCCGCGCCGCCTATGACGCCCTGACCGACACGCAGAAGGAACTGGTCAAGAACTATGAAAAGCTGCTCGCTGCCGAGGAGCTGTATGAGGAACTGACGGCATCGGCTGCGGCAATCGCCCAGAAGGCCGCTGAGGAAGCCAGGAAGGCACAGGAAGAGGCCGAAGCCGCGCAGAAGGCTGCCGAGGAAGCCGTTGAGGCCGCCAAGGCCGCGCAGGAGGCCGCTGAGGCCGCCGCTGCCAAGGCCGGTGAGAACAACGCCGCTGCCGAGGAAGCCCGCAAGGCTGCTGAGACCGCGCAGGCCGCTGCCGAAGCCGCACAGGCCAAGGCCGAAGAAGCTCAGAAGAAGGCTGAAGAGGCCAAGGCAGGCGCTGACGCTGCCCAGAAGGCTGCCGAGGAGAACAACGCCGCCGCTGCTGCCGAGGCTGCCAAGGCTGTCGCCGAGGCCGTGAAGGCTGCGGAAGAGGCAGGCCGCTCCGCGCAGAGCGCCGCACAGGCTGCTCAGAGCGCTGCGCAGGCTGCCGACAGCATGCTGAAGGCACAGGAAGCCCAGGCTGCCGCCGAGGCTGCGCAGGCTGCTGCCGAAGCCGCCAAGGCAAGAGCCGAAGAGGCCCAGAAGAAGGCCGAGGAGGCCGCCGCTTCCAGCGCCGAGGACAAGGAAGCTGCCGAGCGCGCCAAGGTTGAGGCCGAGGCCGCGAAGAAGGCTGCCGAGGATGCCCAGAAGGCCGCAGAGGACGCAAAGGCCGCTGCCGAGCTGGCACTCGAGGCTGCCAAGAAGTCCGAGGTCGAGGCTGCTGCCTCTGCCGCCGAGGCTGCCGAGTATGCCCGCCAGATGGCCGAGACCTATCAGAAGGTCGTTGAGATCAAGGCTGAGCTCATCGATTATCTGGCCGAGGCCCAGGCTGCTGCCGAAAAGGCAGAGGCCGAGCGCAAGGCCGCCGAGGAAGCCCGCAAGGCTGCCGAGGAAGCTGCGCTTGCCGCTTCCAAGTATGCCGCCTCCTTCGAGCTGGCACAGCTCCTGCATGAGAGCGAGACCCTGACCGGCCACGCCCGTGAGGACTATGCCAAGGTCATCGAGGACGCCAAGGCCGCCATCGAGGCTGCCAAGACGCCCGAGGAGGTCGACGAGATCCTTGCGGCCGCACGCGAGGCCCTCAAGACCGCAGGCTGCCCGAGCACGAACTTCACCGATGTGGAGGAGAATGGCTGGTATCATACCGGCGTCGACTTCATGGTGAAGAACGGCTTCATGAACGGCGTCGCGGACGATGCGTTCGACGTCGACGGCAACCTGACCCGCGCCCAGCTCGTGACGATCCTCTATCGCATCGCGGGCGAGCCGGAGAGCACGGCCACGAACCCGTTTGCCGACGTGGCGGACGGTCAGTGGTACACGACCGCTGTCATCTGGGCAGCGGAGAACGGCATCGTCAAGGGCGTGAACACCACGACGTTCGCCCCGAACGACCAGATCACCCGTGAGCAGATCGCGACGATCCTCTTCCGCTATGCCAAGGCGGAGAAGGTCGAGGGCAAGCTCGCCGGTTTCCCGGATGCCGGGAAGGTCTCCGATTACGCCGCCGACGCCATGGCGTGGGCAGTGGAGCAGGGCCTCATCAACGGTATCTCCGAGAGCGACGGCAAGACCTACCTCGCCCCGCAGGAGACCGCGACCCGCGCCCAGATCGCCGTCATTCTGATGCGCTATCTGACTGCGGAGAACTGATCCAAAAAAATCCCTGTCCGCTGATGCGGGCAGGGGAGGAGCCGCCCACCCGGGCGGCTCCTTTTTGACTTTTGCGGCGCGCTGTCGATCGTACCCTTATTGTAGGGGAGCGGCATGCCGCTCCCGGCGCTGCACTGACGATTTGCACAGGCTATCGCTAAAACGGCGATGGCTCCCGATTTGTCATTGCGAGGGCGCTTTGCGCCCGTGGCAATCTCGTGCAGGCAGCTGCAATTTCGCCGGGAGTGTCCT
>ERZ772831.2664-NODE-2664-length-14259-cov-3.254576_pt1 | contig 14259 bp, 12 predicted proteins | sample MGYA00580858_ERZ772831 | MGnify/ENA primary metagenome ERZ772831 (study PRJEB29015, sample SAMEA2737694) | human gut metagenome | biome: human gut; feature: human-associated habitat; material: faeces | place: China | collected 2012 ... | reverse complement strand
TGAGTATCAGAATATAGACAGCGAGTTTGAGTAAGCTGAAATCGGGAATCAAATCGGTGATTGCGGCAAGGAAGAGAGCCGAAGGTACGTATGAAACCGCATATACAATGGTGGGGAGGCGGAACAACCTTGATACGCCGATTTGTATGGCAACTGCGCAAATTGTTATGGCAACTGTTCCCACCAAACGGCTGTAATGCGTGTGTCCTTCCGAGAGAATGTGCTGCGTAAGTGCTATGAAGTTGCACTCCATATAGTGAATGTAACACACCGTGAAAGACACAAACAGCAGCATAAGCAACGCCCGTGTAACGCTGCGTGGTATTGAAGAGCCGCTGTTTGATTGATATTGCATTGTTATTTGGTTTCCGAATGTCTTAATACTACGGCGGAGCGGGCAGGTATGTAAATTTTCATCCAACCTTTGCCGTATTCATGAAGTTCTTTGTCAAAAAGAGTGATATGTTCCACACTGTCATCAGCCAAAGAGTAACCGCCAAATTCGCGAGCGTCTGTGTTGAGCACAACATTGTATCTGCCTTCGGGAACTTGGAATCCGTAGTCTTCGAAACTCTTTGTGGGATTGAAATTGTAGATGAAAAGCAAATCTTTTCGCATGAAAGCGAGAATTTGGTCTTCGTCATTGTGCCATATTTCCACAACTTGTGATTCTCCGAAATGCTTTTCGCTTTTAATGAGCTTGAGCATTTTCTTATCAAAATCACCGAGGAAATGGAAACATAATTCTTTGTTATCAACAAGATTCCATTGGCGGCGCGCATATTTGTAACTCCAACCGTTACCTTCCCGTGGAAAATCAATCCATTCGGGATGACCGAATTCATTGCCCATGAAATTAAGATAACCGCCATTGAGTGTGGATAGAGTTATGAGGCGAATCATTTTGTGCAAGGCAATTCCTCGATCTACTGTGGTATTTCTGTCGGAAATTTTGAAGTGCCAATACATGTCGGCATCAACAAGTCGGAAAATTATTGTCTTGTCCCCAACAAGAGCTTGATCGTGGCTTTCGCAATATGAAATGTTCTCCTCGTCCTTGCGCCTGTTTGTAAGTTCCCATAATATGGAGCTGGGTTTCCAATCTTCGTCTTTCTGTTCCTTAATGGTTTTTATCCAAAAATCGGGAATGTTCATTGCCAACCTGTAATTGAAACCGTAGCCGCCTTTCTCGAAAGGATAAGCAAGACCCGGCATTCCCGAAACGTCCTCGGCAATTGTTATTGCATTAGGATTTGTTTCGTGTATAACCTTATTGGCAAGCGTAAGATAGCATACCGCATTGTCATCCTCGTGTCCGTTGTAATAATCGGCATAGCTTGCGAATGATTTTCCGAGACCGTGATCGTAGTAGAGCATAGAAGTAACTCCGTCAAAACGGAATCCGTCGAATTTGAATTCTTCTATCCAATATTTACAGTTAGACAATAGAAAATGTAAAACTTCGTTTTTCCCGTAGTCAAAACACAGGCTGTCCCATGCAGGATGCAGGTGTTTGTCGCCGGGATAAAAGTATTGATTTGGGTCGCCTGCGAAATTACCCAAGCCTTCTGCTTCGTTTTTTGCCGCATGAGAGTGAACAAGATCCATAATAACGGCAAGCCCGTTCTCGTGTGCGGCATCTATCAACCGTTTTAATTCTTCAGGTGTTCCGAATCTGCTTGAAGGGGCAAAGAAACTCGAAACATGATAGCCAAAAGAGCCATAATATGGATGCTCTTGTATTGCCATAATCTGCAAACAATTGTAGCCGTCTGCAACAACTCTTGGAAGAATGTTCTTTCGAAACTCTTCGTAAGAGCCAACTCCCTGAGCATCCTGCGCCATACCGATATGGCATTCGTATATGAGCAAAGGATCTGTGCTTGGTTTGAAATCTTTTATCTTGAATTGGTAAGAATTTGCGGGATTCCACACTTGGGCACTGAATATCTTTGTGTTTTCGTCTTGTACAACTCTTCTGCACCATGCTGGAATTCTTTCTCCGCTTCCTCCGTTCCAATAAACGCGCAGTTTATAAAAGTCGCCGTGTTTCATGGAGTTTTCCGGCAAAAAGATTTCCCATATTCCGTTTTCAATGCGCTTTAATTCGTATTCTTGCGATTCTCTCCAATTATTGAAATCACCGACAATAAAAATCTTTGCAGCATTTGGAGCCCACTCTCTGAAAGTCCAACCTTTGTTATTAATGTGATGAAGTCCGAAATATAAATATCCGGAAGCGAAATCCGAAATGGTTTTCTCCCCGTTTGTCAATTCTTTTATTTGGTTCAAAGCGTGCAAATGCCTTCCTGTAATGGCTTCTCCATAGGGCTGCAACCATTTGTCGCTTTTTATTAATTGAAGTGTTTCTTCCTGCGTTTTCATGAGATAGTTTTTACAGTGGTGATATTATTGTAAAACGTCATTACGGTAAGTACCTTTTCTTGTAGTGTTACCGTTGGCATCCTTTTCGACAAAAGCTCCGTCCTTCATGCCGTTGTGGAAATGTCCTTCAAAACGTGTTCCGTCTTTTCTTTCTTCAATTCCGACACCTTCCTTTTTCCCGTTTTTGAAATTTCCTTTGAATTTTCCTCCATCAGCAAAGCGCAAAATACCTTCGCCGTTCATTTCTCCGTTTTTCCATTGTCCCTCATAAGTATTTCCGTTTTTCCAAGTGTATTTGCCAACTCCGTCCCGAAGATTGTTTTTCCAATTACCTTCGTAACGTGCAGAGTTTTTCCAAATATATGTTCCCTGACCATTGAATTCTCCTCCGAGAAAATTACCAGTATATTTGTTTCCGTTTGCAAAGGTAAAGATACCTTCGCCTGTACGTTCGCCGTTTACGTATTGTCCTTCGTAAGTATCTCCGTTTCGGAATTTATAAATACCGCGTCCGTTTTGTATATCGTCTTTCCAGTCGCCTATATATGTATCTCCGTCGGAATAAGTAAAGGTTCCTTTTCCGTTTCTTTGATTATTGCTCCAAGAACCGGAATAGCGTGAGCCGTCATTCCAATCGAAAACTCCGTTACCGGATTTCTTGTCATCAAGCCAAGAACCTTTATAATAAGCACCGGTAGAATACGTATAAGTACCTTGTCCTTCGCGTTTGTCCGCTTTCCAATCGCCTTGGTAAACGTCTCCGTTATAGTAATACATTTTGCCGGTTCCTTGCTGATAATCCCTATACCAAAGTCCGTCATAGCGGTTATTGTTTTTGAAATAAAAAACGCCTTTGCCGTGTTGTTGGTCTTGATACCATTGTCCTTCGTATTTTTCTCCGTCGGTGAATTGATATACACCGTGTCCCTGACGTTTTCCTTTTACGTATTCACCTTCATAGGTGTCTCCGTTTTTGAACACGGTTTTGCCTTTACCATGTGGTTTGCCGGCTCTTATTTCGCCGTTATATTGTGCACCGTCTTTGAACTCGTATGTACCTATCTTCAATGTCTGCGCTTGCAGTTGCGTACAAACGAAAAGGGAAAGCGGCAAGATATATTTGCTTATGATATTACTCATGATTGATTCTTTTGTTACGAGTTCCGGCTTATGTACAATTCCGCCCTTTCAAGGTCTTCTTTTGTATCTATGCCCACGGTTTCAAAATTGTTTACTGCCACGCGAATATTGTATCCGTTCTCAAGCCAACGCAATTGCTCGAGTGATTCTGCTTTCTCAAGCGAGCCTTGAGGTAGTAGTGTTATTTCTTCAAGCACTTTGGAACGGAAACCATAGATTCCTATATGCTTATAATAGGTGTGTGAGGCAAGCCAATCTTTCTGTTCCACTCCGCGAAGGTAAGGAATCACCGAACGACTGAAATACAGTGCTTTTTTATCCTTACTAATTACAACTTTCGGTGTGTTGGGATTCAAAAGCGCATTAAGATTTTCGTTTGGAGCGTAAGGCTTTACTATTGTGGCTATATCTGTGTCTTCTTTTTCGAAACATCCTATCAAATCCGATATTTGCTCTTTGTGAATGAAGGGTTCGTCTCCCTGCACGTTTATAACCACGTCGAAATTCTTTCCTATGTTCTTATAAGCTTCTGCCACACGGTCTGTTCCGCTTTTATGGTTCGGAGAAGTCATTATGGCTTTACCGCCGAAACTTTCCACGCAATCGAAAATTCTTTGATCATCGACTGCTACGTAAACATCGTCAACTATTTCGGAAACTCTTTCGTAAACGTGTTCTATTATCGGTTTTCCTGCCAAGATTGCCAAAGGTTTTCCTGGAAATCTGGTAGAAGCGAATCTCGCCGGTATGATTGCTATACAACTTATATTTTTCATTTCTTTCTGAGATTTCTATTCAAAAGTACGATCTATGCCGTTAGCGGAATATTGAAGGCTGTCGTTTGCCGTTTGTCCGCACGAACTGTAGTTGGGTGGGTAATCAAATTGCTCTTGTTCCGTGTATCCGAGACTCTTGTCCCTATAAACTTTTTTCATGAAATATGCCCAAATAGGCAGAGCCATTGACGCTCCTTGTCCGTAGGTCATATTGTCAAAGTGAATATCACGGTTTTCTCCTCCCACCCAGCATGCACCTACAAGCCTTGGAGTTATTCCCACAAACCATCCGTCCGAGTGGCGGTTGGTGGTTCCTGTTTTGCCTGCCATGGGAGCTGTGAAGTGGTATTTGTATCTTATTCTGCCGCCGGTGCCGTTGTCTATGACGCTTTGTAGCATTTCGAGCATGCGTAGCGAACTTTCTTCGCTTATAACTTCGTTCATTTTGGGATAGAATTCTCCAACCACATTTCCTTCACTGTCTTCTATTTTCGTTACGAATAAAGGTGAAACGTGGATTCCTTTGTTTGCAAATGCCGTGTAGGCACTCGCAAGTTCGCTTACCGATATTTCGCAAGGACCAAGGCATAACGACAAAGATGGATAGATTTCCTGATTGGTAACACCGAAGTTGTGGATAAGTTCTACGAATGCAGCAGGACTGAGTCTGCTCATGAGATAAGCGGAAATCCAGTTGTTCGATTGAGATAAGCCCCATTTTAAAGTTACGAGCTGTCCGTATCTCGAATGATTGGCATTGTCTGGCGACCAAGTCTGATCTCCCACTTTATAAGTGTGTCTCGTGTTCATAACCATGTCGCAGGGCTTCCAACCGTTCTCCATTGCCAGAGAGTATAGGAAAGGTTTTATGGTAGAACCCACCTGTCGTCTGCCCGCCGTACACATGTCATATTGGAAATGGGTATAATTCAATCCGCCGACATAGGCTTTTACGTTTCCGTTGTGAGGATCTATGACCATGAAGCCGGAGCGCAAAAACGATTTGTAGTATCTTATAGAATCGTAAGGCGTCATTATTGTGTCAACTTCTCCGTGGGGAGTGAATACCGTCATCTGTACCGGCTTTTTGAAGGCTTCTTTTATTTCATTCTCAGAATAGCCGTCATTTTTCATGGTGCGGTATCTGTCGCTCTGCTTTATTGATTTGTCTATTATGGCATTTACCTGTTCTTTGCTCAAAGCGTTTGAGAAAGGTGCGGTGCGCGAATTTCTTTTTTCGCGATTGAACATCGGTTGCAGGAATCCTTCCACATGACCGTGCATTGCTTCTTCCGCATATTTCTGCATACGCGAATCGATGGTGGTATATATTTTCAGACCATCGGTATAAATATTGTAGTTTGAGCCGTCTTTTTTCGTATGTTTGTTACACCATCCGTAGAGCGGGTCGGTTTCCCATGCCAAAGAGTCGTCGTAAAACTGTTGTTTCTGCCATGAAGCATAGTTTCCCTTGTCGGGACGTTTTGCCATGAGTCTTTGACGCAGAAATTCGCGGAAATATGTTGCAAGTCCGTCTTTATGGTCGGTTCTATGGAAATTCAAACCTATGGGTTTTGCAGCGTTTTCTTCATATTCGCTTTGCGTAATGTATCCCGCCTTTTCCATCTGCTTGAGTACCACATTGCGCCTCTCCATACAGCGTTCCGGTTCTCTCACAGGGTTGTAGTATGACGGATTCTTGCACATTCCGATAAGAGTTGCACTCTCGGTGAGCGTAAGGTCTTTGGGCTGTTTGCCGAAATAGGTTTCCGCCGCAGTTTTTATGCCCACGGCGTTGTGAAGAAAGTCAAAATAGTTGAGATAAAGGGTTAGAATCTCGTTTTTAGTGTAATAGTGTTCCAATTTCACGGCTATGACCCATTCCACAGGCTTTTGAATCATACGCTTCATGTAGTTCTTTGCCGTGGAAGAATAAAGTTGCTTGGCAAGTTGCTGTGTTATCGTTGAGCCTCCGCCCGCGCTTTCTTTTCCGAGTATTCCGCGTTTCACAACGGCACGCATAAGCGAGCGGAAGTCTATGCCCGAGTGGTCGTAAAACCTTATGTCTTCGGTGGCAACCAAAGCTTTTGTTACATAGGGCGATATTTTGTCGTATGAAACGAATACGCGGTTTTCTGAGCGTGCATAAGTTCCGAGCGATTGCCCGTCGGATGTGAGCACTTGAGACGCAAATTTGTCTATGGGACGGTCAAGTTGCTTGAGTTCCGGCACATATCCGATCCAACCTTCGGAAATTGCAAAAAATGCAAGTCCCGTAAGCAAAACCGTTACGAAAAGCAGTCCCCAGAGGAAATGAATGAATTTTTTACGCATTCGTCATGTAAGGATATATTGCAAAAGCAAATTTAATTATTATCGTTGACATGGCAAAACTAAAGAATACAGGAATGATTCGTGTCGGAAACGCCGTTTTGAAAGAGAGAAATCCTGCTTGTTTTTCATGTAAAAATGCACACTGTTTCCTGCTTGCAGAAAAATGCTTCCTGATTTCGAAAAAAAACATAAGGCAAATGTTTCAAAATACAAGGCACTTGTTTTAAAATATAAGGCACATATTTTGAAATAAATGCCTTGTATTTTTCCTGATTTATAAGTACGTGATAAAAAGAAACTTATGTGGAACGATTTTTAGGGCTTGAAATGCCGGGAAAAACAGAATGACGAACGGTTATAAAACCGTGGCGCAATGACAAAATGCCCACTTTTTTTGAATGCGTTTCTTGTATGAGTTCGGATGTGTGATAATGCCCAAAAAACAAGCGCATCCTTGCGCCGAAACGTAAGGATGCACATATGTTATATGTAAGGGATATTAATAAGCTCTGGCTATCAATGCACGCTTAACGGCAGGTTTGCCGCTCACCATGTCATTGCCGAGATTTTCCTGACTGTAACCGTAAGGAATGCAACGTATTGTGGCTTGGGTTTCTTCTTTGATTTTTGCCTCGGTTTCTTCTGTACCGTCCCAAGGACAAAGGAAAAATCCGCCATCTTTTATACGCTCCTTAAACTCTTCGTAATTGTCGCAGGTATATACGTGTTCATCACGATATTTCTTGGCTTTCTGGAAAATGTTCTTTTGCATTTCCGTCAACAAGTCCGCTACGCGGTCTTCTATGCCGGCAAACGGAACAGTTTCTTTCTCGAGCGTGTCGCGGCGCATGAGTTCTATTGTGCCGTTTGCAAGGTCTCTGCCTCCCATGACGAGACGCACGGGAACTCCGCGCAGTTCGTAGTCGGCGAATTTGAAGCCCGGGCGTTTGTTGTCGCTGTTGTCGTATTTCACGGAAATGCCGCGTTTCTCAAGATTCTCTTTCAGAGGAATGAGAGTCTGGTCAAATTTTTCCTGTTCTCCGTTTTTGAAAATAGGAACTATCACAACTTGTGTAGGTGCAAGCTCGGGCGGTAAAACCAAACCGTTGTCATCGGAATGAGCCATGATTAGAGCACCCATAAGTCGGGTGGAAACACCCCAGGAAGTTGCCCATGCAAATTGAGGCTTGTTATCCTTGTCAAGGAACTGCACATTGAATGCTTTGCCGAAGTTCTGACCGAGGAAATGTGAAGTGCCGCTTTGCAGAGCTTTGCCGTCCTGCATCATTGCTTCTATTGTATATGTGTCAAGTGCTCCCGCAAATCTTTCGGTTTCACTCTTCACACCCTGTATGACAGGAACCGCCATTTTGTTTTCGGCAAAGTCGGCGTAAACTTTCAGCATCATTTTTGCACGCTCTTCGGCTTCCTCGCGTGTGGCGTGGGCAGTATGTCCCTCCTGCCAGAGAAATTCGCTCGTACGAAGGAACAAACGTGTACGCATTTCCCAACGCATCACGTTACACCACTGATTGACAAGCAAAGGCAGGTCTCTGTAAGAGTGAATCCAATTGCGGAACGTGTTCCAAATTATTGTCTCCGAAGTAGGACGTATTATGAGTTCCTCTTCAAGTTTCGCAGCGGGATCAACCACAACACCGTTATGCTCTTCGTTGGTTTTCAAACGATAATGAGTAACAACCGCGCACTCTTTTGCAAAACCCTCCACATGTTCTGCCTCCTTTGAAAGAAAAGATTTAGGGATAAGCAAGGGGAAGTATGCGTTTTGTACGCCAGTTTTCTTGAATTCGTCATCCAAAGAGCGTTGGATTTTTTCCCATATAGCGTAGCCGTAAGGTTTAATCACCATGCAGCCTCTGACATCTGATTGTTCCGCGAGACCGGCTTTGACTACAAGTTCATTATACCACGCAGAGTAGTTTTCACTGCGCTTTGTTAGTCCGGATAGTTCTTTTGCCATTATTTGATGCTTTATTTTGCGCAAAAGTAGCGATTTTCGTTGATAAGAAAGGTGTTTGCCGTCACTTTCTTGCGGTAACATGCAGCAGAAGAACTCGGAGATGCCGGCTAAAATTAGTTACAAAAAAGAAAAAACGGTACGATTTATTTACAAAAAAGTCTCGGATTGATAAAAATACATAAAAAAACGGAGAGTATTTGTCTTAAACGCTCTTTCTATTGATTTCATTATTATTTTTGCTATGAGTTTTCAAATATGTAAGCTGAATATGCCACATATAGCAAGATTAAGAATAAAGAGTCTGTTTTGCCTTTTGGCTTGGATGCTGTTTGCAACGTCGTGTTTGGAACAGTATTCAATAGTAGGCAATACGTCTCTGCCCATGCTTGACGGCAAAACGCTGTATTTGAAAAACCGAACGCTTCAGGGAATAAAGAATATGGATTCCTGCGAAGTGATTCACGGCAAATTTGTGTTTGACGGAAAAATAGATTCAACCTGCATGGCGGAACTTTATTTGGATAATGTCAGCGTTATGCCCGTGGTAATAGAAAACGGAAAGATAAACGTAGATATAAATCTTTTAGACCAAAGAGTTTCGGGCGGTTCTCTAAACGAAAGACTCTACAAGTTTATCGATGCAAAGTCGAGACTTGACAACGAATTGGGAAATACTTCGCTCGATGAGGCAAGGCTTATGATGCGCGGCGTTATGCCTTTTGAAGCTGAAAGGTTGTGCCGCGAAAAAGCAGACAAACTTTCACGCTCGTGTGATAGTCTTGTGGTAGATTTTGTTCAAAGCAATTATAATAACGTGCTCGGACCCGAGGTGTTCAGCCGTATATGCAATCAATATCGTTATCCCATAATAACTCCGCAAATAAAGAAAATCGTAGAAAATGCTCCTAATAAATTCTTGAACAATCCCTACGTGAAAGAATACCTGTATATTGCCCGTAAGAATATGGCAATTATAAATGGTAAGGACATGGTGGAGGAACATGAGCTTCCGAGATTGCAGAATGCCAAAGTTTTGCAGGTGAAAAAATGAGTCTGAGTTTGAAAATGAAAGTATCTTTCATAATTAGTGCCGTTTTATGTGCGAATTGCATGGTGCTATGTTCTTGCAGTGGTGAAGATCGTAGCGATGAGATGCCTCGCATTCCCGTCGTTTCCACTGTTAGTGCCACGGTTAACGGAAACAGTTGCACAATGAACGGAACTGTTGTGGAGAGTCACAATTCTTCGCTGCGAGAGTGCGGTTTCTTTTATGGCGAGACAGGAGTTGCTTCTGTAAAAATCAAAGCGGATACAACCAAGATATTTGAGGTAAAAGCAGACAGCCTTGAAGCCGGAGATTATTACTGTGTGGCTTATGCCAAAAACGGTATGGGTGTTTCATACGGAGACACTGTGGAATTTATTGTGAGATAAAAGTATAAAAGATATAAGGTCTTTCCATGACAATATAAAACATATAGAGTAGGATAATGTGAAAATTTTGCCTTTCTACGGGTTTTGTTTTGTGGAAGTGATGTATCTTTGCGTGGAAAAAAATAAAAAACTAAAATAAATAGATATGAAATTTGGTAATATTCTAAAGACTATTACTATGGTAGGGGCATTGCTTTTTGCTTTTACCGGCTGTAGTGATTCTGTGGACGAATCAAATCTTTACGTTTTCAAGGGTGAGATGGTTTCGTCCTTTTTGACAAACAATAGTGATCGTTTTTCAGATTACATAAGTTTGGCAAAGCGTACAAAACTGAGCAAGAAAACCAAATCAACAGTTATGGAATTGCTCGCAACTCGTGGTAATTATACTGTTTTTGCGCCACAAATGAGGCAGTGCAGGTTTTCGTTGACAGTATAATGGATCAAAAGAATTTTCCGATTGATCAAGTTTCTGACTCAATTGCCGAAATGGTTGTAAAGAACAGTATCATTGATACCGATCAGAACAAAGCTTATGAGCAGAGCGATTTTAATGAGGGTGCTTTGCCTTATCAGAATCTTAACGACCGTTATGTTACGGTTTCTTACGATACAATTAATGGCAAGGCTGTAGTTGTCATAAATTCCGAATCACGTATTGTGGAACCTGACAATGAATGCGAGAACGGTTACGTTCATGTCATGGACAAGGTGGTAGCTATGTCCAATGATGAGATTTCTCAGTTGATAAGCCAGGCAGATAATTGCAAAATCTTCTCACGTCTTCTTCAGGAAACCGGTTGGTCAAAGAAATTGAACAAGTATCGTGATGAGGATTACGAAGAGAATCACCCCGAATATGGCAATGCCATTGGTTCTACGGGTGGTAATGTTGCTCAATACAAATGTCCCGAGCACAGATACTTTGGTTATACGGCTTTTGTAGAACCTGATAGTGTTTACGAGAAAGAATGGGGAATCAAAATTCAGGTTTCCAATTTTGGTCAGATAGAAAATTGGGACGAAGTCAAGAAGAGCATCGAAGAACATTGTAATCAAGTGGATATTTACCGTCAAACAGCAAACGAAGCCGGTAATCCTGAAGATTGGACCAATCAAGATAATGTTGTAAACCAGTTTGTGGCCTATCACCTTTATGAAGATCAGATTCCTTTCGACCTTCTTGTGATTCACATGAATGAATGGGGGTATTCATTTAAGAATCCTAACAAATTGGCAGCTAATGTTACTCGTAACTATGAGAGTATGGGTCCGCAGCGTCGTTTGTTCCGTATAACAGAAGGCGAAAGTACAGACGGAAAACGCTTGAACCGTTGGTCGTCATACGATGAAGATACATACGATGAGATAACAGTTCACGATCAGGGTGCTCTTGTTACTTCCAATAATGGGAATAATTCAAACAATGCACTGAATGGTTTTTATTATCCGATAGACAGAATCATTGTTTATGATTCACACGTTAGAGATTATGTCTTGAACGATCGTTTGCGTTTCGACTTAACCGACTACATGATAGAAAGTGGTGCCAACGGTTTCGGTAACCCTCACCGCTCATTGGATTTCTTTAATGTGCCTAACGGATATTTGCGTAAGGTTTATAAGATTACCGACGAATCTTGGCAGATTGTATTCAACGAGGTTAATCCCAACAGTTGGGTAGACGTTAACAGTAATGAAATTCTAATTCTTGGTCAGTACGACGTTACTTTCCAGCTTCCTCCTGTGCCGGTTGATGGTACTTATGAGTTCCGTTGGGGGCTTTCGAATGCTTCTTGGCGTGGTATGACCCAGATTTATTTCGGCGATAATCCGGATAACTTGCCGGCTATCGGTGTTCCTTTGGACATGCGTGCAGAATATACTTCTCCAAACATTGGTTGGGAGAAAGATAACCCGGATGATCCGCATTCGGCTAAGGAAAATGACAAAGCCATGCGTAACCACGGCTACATGAAAGGTCCTAAACTTTACGGTTTGCTTAGTGCGAGCGGAGTGTCAACTTCTTTCCGCGACGGTAACGGTTCTAACATGCTTTCAATGCGTTATATCGTTTACCGCGGTCTTATGAAAGCAGACAAGACTTACTACGTGCGTTTCAAGAACGTGCTTACCAACCCTTACGGTCAGCTTTTCTGCGACTACTTGGAGCTTGTTCCCCGTTCCATATACAATGGAGAAAAAGCTGAAAGCATTTGGTAAAAACGGCTGAAAGTTTATATCATAAAAATCCCGGCACTCAATTAAAAAATGCCGGGATTTTTTGTACTTATGATGCTGAAATCTTTTTGTTTTTCGGATGTTCGAAAAAACATTCGGCATATCGTAAAAAACATAAGGCACATATTTTAAAATAAGTGCCTTATATTTCAAAATAAGTGCCTTGTATTTTTGCCCTTTATAAGTTTATGAAACGCAAAGAGTTACAAATGCGTGTTTTTTGCCTTTTAGTGATGGCGTTTTATAGCTTTTTTCGTCCGCCAAATCGCTCATTTTATGAAACCTTGTCTTTTCAGTGTGGCTTTTAATGTTTCCGACATGGCTTCATTGTCTTTTCGTGTATATCTTAAGTCTGTGAAAACCTGCGCAAGTGTTTCTTTGTTGTTTATTCTTACGAAATCCTTGTTTTCGGGAAGGGTTTCTTTCGGTGCATATAGTTTGTCGATGTCCTGTTTACTGTAATCTTTATAAGTTTCTTCGTGGATAATGGCTTCAACAGGCAAACGGTCGCTTTGTGCCGGGCTTTCATCGGGATAACCAAGCGTAAGCGTTGCAACGGGAAAGGTAAGTTTGGGAAGTTTCAGAACATCGATTATCTTGTCAGGCTGATATACCGTCGTGCCAAGGAAACAAAGTCCAATACCTTGCTCTTCGCACAGAATTGAAAATGTCTGTGTAAAAAGCAGTGCGTCAGTTGCCGCATTTATAAACGAAAGTTCATTGTCATATCCCGGCTGCGCCTTTCTTTCCTCGCACCATCTCACCGTTCTGTTAAAGTCTGCGCAAATAGTAACCACTGCTTGGGCCGATTCAACCATAGGTTGGTTGAAATGAAGCGGGGCAAGTTTCTTTTTCATTTCTTCTGTGCGCGTAATAACTACACTGTATAGTTGCAGATTCCCCATGGTCTGCGTGCGTTCTGCCTCTTCTACGAGCTTTTTCAAGAGATCGTTGCTGATTTCCTTGTTTGAGTATTTTCTTATACTTCTGTGTTGGTTTATAACTTCCATATTTTATATTATTATGTTTATGCAAAATGTGAGGTCGCTCTTTGCGGATGAAGAAATCTGCTGTGCGCCCGAACCTATTTTGTTTCTGTCAAAATATTTTGTAAGTCCGTATTTCGCATAGGCGGTGAACCGCTTCGCAAATTTGGTGCTGCACAGCAAAGATGCCCTTATGCCGTTTCCGTAGAGCGATGTGAAATTGTTATATATGTATCTCACGGTGTTTTCATAGGTATATACTCTTGTGGAATAGTTGTCCGTCTTGAAATATGCCGCAAAGGCTGCAACCGAAAGTTTGTCGTTCCTGTAGCAAGCGCGTTCTGCAACAGCCCAACCGTGATTGTTTACTCCTTTATCAGAAGTTGTAATTACCGTAATTTGAGTTTTTGTGGAGAATTTACCGAATGTGCCTCCGCACATAAGTTTAATCTGATTTCTGTTCTGAGATGTGGAGTCGGTAGAGTATCCTGCGTCGCATTTTCTCTTTGTATATTTCCATTCTGCTGAAATAAATGCTTTTTTCGAGTTGTGTATTTCTGCTTCAAAGCATAATTCGCTCCCGTTCAATGGTGCGCGGTAGCGGAATGTGGACCATGGTCTGCGATAGAAATCACCATACCCGCGAAAACTCAGAAAACGAAAAGGTTCGGTGGAGAATCCGAAATAAACTCCTTGCTCGTTGCTCACAGTTCCAGAGCTTTTGAAGCAATCAGCATAGGGCGTATTATATTTTTTAGAGTAACTGCGCTGTATACTGGTAAGTGTTGTCTGGTTTCCAATGGTATATTTAATAGTGTTGACAAATGCGAGCGCGTTCTTTTCCGTTGTGGCAATTTCTCCTCTTGATTTTATATCTTTATAACAGAATGAATAATGCAGACCGAGCGTTCTGAAATTTTTTCCGCGTGCGCCACCTCAGGGAACGCTACGGGGAAGACTGCGTGGCCCAGATCGCAGCCTT
>ERZ772831.2663-NODE-2663-length-14263-cov-11.480011_pt1 | contig 14263 bp, 16 predicted proteins | sample MGYA00580858_ERZ772831 | MGnify/ENA primary metagenome ERZ772831 (study PRJEB29015, sample SAMEA2737694) | human gut metagenome | biome: human gut; feature: human-associated habitat; material: faeces | place: China | collected 2012 ... | reverse complement strand
CAACGCCTTGCGGAGCTGCTCAGTCTCGTAATCGGTAAAAGCCAAGGTCGCACCCTCTCTAAAATATGACCGTTTCGGTTCTTTTGGTCATATTATACCGCGCTTTTTTCTGGTTTGCAAGGGGTGTGGAGAAAAAATCGCTAATCAAAAGGAGTGCAGTGTTGCAGAAAGAGACGCTGGAATTCCGGTAACCGGTAATCGCTGTTGCCGCGGTAAAAGAAACTATATCGTAAAAGGGCATCAGAGCGAAGCATTCAAATGCTGCGCTCTGATACCCATTTTGATTCATGTTGCACGGATGGATTGATTACAAGAAAAAAGCAGGAATTAACACAACATGAACGACATATGATATCTGCAATAATCTTCCTGTGGAACGATCTGCACAACGCTCAACGACATGCCCCATGTATAGAGACGGCGACTCGTAAGAGCCGCCGCCTTTTACATGATCACCGCTCAGGGTCACTTCTTTTTCGTTTGCTGATTGAATTTCGATGCTGTTACTGCCTTTTGTGAGCAATGAGTTGTCGCACCTGCCGTTCTTCTGCATCCTCTCCGAGCAGTCTGGATGTTTCCTGTTTGGCACCGAGCAGCATAATAAGAAATGGCTTCTCATGCATGGCATTCTCTAACTGCTTTTCTGACTCCTTTTCCTGCGCGGGACGGATATACGGAGCAGTCAGCCGAAAACTTAACCGCCCCTTCTCAATCTCAAAGGTCAGCCCGCCTTGCTCGTCATCGTCGGTCTGGCAGCAGCATTGCGGGTATTTTGCCGCAAATGCTGTCAGCCGCTTTTTGAGATCGGTGTTGTGGGTCTGCTCCTCAATAATGCGGCTATGCTCATCAAAATAAATCACGGTTGTCTTTTGCTTTTTGGTAAGCCCTGTTCTCATAAAACCTCCTGATTATTATGGATTTTTCCCAGCTCTTGAATTGGAAAAGTGATGCGATTTTTTGATGGAAACGCCCCAAACGATGCGGAGTACATTTTGCCTCGTTCTATCGGCTGATTTGCCACTTTTCCAGCTCTTGACTGCATTTTCATGGTGTTCTGTTTGTGTGGCTTTTCAGCCACTCCACCAACTCATTTTTCATCACCAATTTACGCCCGCCGATCCGCAAAGTTGGGAAGTCCGGGCTGCTCAAGAGGTTATATGCGCCCACTTTGGAAATCTGCAACGCTTCCGCAAGCTGCTTTGCATCCATCACATCGGGCATGGCTTCAAACGGTTCTCTGCTCATAAACTCTCCTTTCCCGCATGAAAAAGCAGCAGCTACCATTTCGGTATCTGCAAGGTCTGCAAGACTCCGTGTGGCGAAGCGCACACCGCGGGTACGACCTGCCCGGTCTGCGGCAAATACACGCCGATCCCGGTCGTTCCTGCGGGCGAACCCGCGAAGAATCCGTTCAACCCCGACGCCGGTAAGACCAGATTTGTGGACGTTTCGGACAACGCTTGGTACGCATCCGCCGTCAACTATGTGGTCGACAAGGGTCTCATGAACGGCAGGGGCGAGGACAAGTTCTCCCCGAACGCGGATACCACACGCGGCATGATCGTGACCGTTCTGGCGCGTCTGGACGGCAAGAACACCGCTGGCACGCCGTGGTTCGCCGCTGGTCAGTGCTGGGCGATGGAGTACGAAATTCCGACGGCACGAATATGACCGGCGCGATCACGCGCGAACAGCTCGTCGCAATGCTGTTCCGCTATGCGGTCAAGAACGGCCTCGAAGCGGTTACGCTCTCTGAGAATCTGACCCAGTTTACGGACGCTTCCGACATCAGTGCGTGGGCCGTCTCCGCGATGCAGTGGGCCGTCGGTCAAGGCCTGATTCAGGGTTCGAACGGCCAGCTGCGCCCGCAGGCAAACGCCTCCCGCGCCGAGGTCGCCACGATCCTCATGCGCTTCTGCGAGTTGATGAAAAAGTAAATCGTGATGATTCATCGTTGCGCTTGCGGCATACGCAGCTTGCTGGAACATCACATCGCAAAACCCGGAAGAGGCGGCTTGGGCGCCCCTTCTTTCTATTGGAATACCTTCCTTGGGCCGTGCCCCATTTGAAGAATAATCGTTATCCGTTTCGTTCCAATATCAAAAAGTTACTCAAATGCGCTATTGACAAACGTTTGTTCTAGCGCTATCATATGGAGCATGGCAGGAAATCCTGCCGACAACAGAATATTCCGAAGCGCACCATAAAACGTAATGAAGGAGCGCTGCGGCCGAGAAATGGCCGCAGCGCTCCTTTTGGTGCTTTCGGGAAGAATTCGGAGGTGGAAATACACTCCCAAACAACTGAATAACCAGCAACGCGGACAACACCGCAGGTTGGGAAACGCGCACGGCGCGCGCGACGACCTCGTCGAAGCAAGCTGCGTATCTTTCGCTTCCGTGCAAGCACGAAAGCTCAATCACTACGCTGCTTCTCCTCTCCCCACAAAGCCGGATGGCTTTGTGGGGTCCCCAAGACGGGCGAGCGAGAAACGCACCGTGGGCAGTCTTGGCAGGCTACATCATGCTGCCCAATCTGTTTGGACACACAATGTCTGGCCTGCACGTAAGACAGGCTGCCGTGGCTGGGGTTGAAAGCAGTCAAGACCCCTTCCGCGAGCTGTGAGAGCTGCCAAGCTCTGTCCGCGCTGTTCCCCATCGCCGGGGTGCGAGCTGCAAATACGGCGGAAAAGAAAACCTTAGCGACTACAAAAAGGCGAAGATCTGAATTTCAAATTTACATAGCGACCAATGTAGCGACTATGGCATCCGAAGCGCAGAAATTTTGGATTTCATACCTGACGCTCAAGGAGAATGTCTATCAGGCAGTTCCCAGGGACACTATGCGCTCCGGCTTCTTTCAGCTGAAAGAGCTGTCGGCAGCCGACGGAGAATACACCGCGCGCTTTGACGCTTTTTATTTTGCAGATGAGGACTATACCACCGAATATGAGAAGGCGACGCCAAACCAGAAAGCCGTCCGCGACAGGCTGCGCGCACCGTTTGGCAAGCGCGTGCCCGACCCGGCAGCGCCGTATGACGCCTGTGATGCGCCCGACGACACTGGGGAAAACGCCAAACGCGGGCTCCTGCCGCCCGTGCGAATGGACAGAGTTTGAAGCTGCAAAGCGTCCAAGCGGCAAACCGTGCCCGGCGGCTTCCGTATTTGCGTGAATGCACAGTGCGCCTTCCGAAAAACAGGAAAAGCCCGGCCAGCAGAAGCTGATCGGGCCCTTTTCCATATGAGAGATTGAGAGAAAGGAGAGATCGCAACAAACTTGCACTCAGCGCTGCACACGGCCGGAGGCATTGCCGGCGGCCAGTGCTGCGACCTCGGCCACGGAAACATGGTTGAAGTCGTGCTCGATGGAGTGTTTGAGGCAGGACGCGGCCACGGCAAAGTCAATGGTCTGCTGTGCGTCATAGCCGCTGAGCATACTGTAGATCAGGCCGCCGCCAAAGGAATCGCCGCCGCCGACGCGGTCGACAATGTGCACATGGTATGTGGTGGAGAAGTACGCCTTGTCTGCCGCGGCTTCATAGAGCATACCGGCCCAGTCGTTGTCGTTGGCCGAAATGGAGCTGCGCAGGGTGATGGCGACGTATTTGCAGCCAAACCGGGAGGAAAGCTGCCGTGCCACGCTGATGTAGCCGTCGCGGTTGAGCTTGCCGCTGTTAATATCCGTGCCCTCGGCTTCAATGCCGAACACGTCCTTGGCGTCTTCTTCGTTGGCGATGCACACGTCGACATAGGGCAGCAGCTGGCTCATGACCTCGCCTGCGCGCTGGCTCGTCCAGAGCTTTTTGCGGAAGTTGAGATCGCAGGAAATGGTCAGACCGCGCGCCTTGGCCGCCTTGCAGGCGTCCAGACAAATTTCGGGCAGTTCGCCGCCGAGCGCCGGGGTGATGCCGGTCCAGTGGAACCAGTCTGCACCGTCAAAGATGGTATCCCAGTCAAAATCGGTGCGCTTTGCCAGCGCGATGGCAGAGCTGGCGCGGTCATAGATGACCTTGGATGCGCGCTGCGACGCGCCCTTTTCGCAGAAGTAAATGCCAAGCCGGTCGCCGCCGCGGATCATATACTGCGTGTCGACGCCATAGCGGCGCAGCTCATTGACGGCGCACTGGCCGACCTCATGGGCCGGGACCTTTGTAACATAGGCGGCGTCCAGACCGTAGTTTGCCAGCGAAACGGCCACGTTGGCCTCACCGCCGGCGTAGGTCGCCTCGAACCGGTCGCTCTGCACCAGACGCAGATAACCGATGGGGTTCAGGCGCATCATGATCTCACCAAAGGTAATGACTCGTTTTGCCATGGTAATTCTCCTTCTGTTAGGTGATGGTTCGTTATTCTGCTGTGCGGACGGCGGCGACGAGCGCCCGTGCCGTCTGCGTGATCTTCTCAAAAGCACCGTCGGCGATCCACTGCCGGTTTGCCAGATTGCCGCCCACACCAAGACCGACGGCGCCAGCCTTCAGGAACTCAGCGGCGTTTTTCTCATTGATGCCGCCCACGGCCATGATGCGCACATGGCTGATGGGGCTGCGCACGGCCTTGAGATATGCCGAGCCAAGCGCTGCGGCGGGGAAGAGCTTGACAAGGTCCGCGCCCGCGGCGTGCGCCGCAAGAATTTCCGACGGCGTCATGGCGCCCGGCATGGACACGAGCTCCAGCTCCCGCGTGCGGGCAATAACGGCCGGATTTGTGTCCGGGGAGATGATGAACTGGCCGCCCGCGTCACGCGTGCGCGTGACAAGCTCCGGCGTGGTGACGGTGCCCGCGCCGACGAGCATACGGCCCTCGAATGCTTCGGCGATCTTGCCGATGGCATCGGCGGTTTTGGCCCACTGGGCCGGGTCGCGCTGGTCATAGGTGATCTCCATGAGGCGGATACCGCCGTCATAGAGCGCCTGCGCTACGCGCAGACAGTCCTTTGCCTCCATACCGCGGACAATGGCGATGATCTTTTCCTTTAGAGCCCATTCGACGGTTTTTTCACGCAAGGTGATGTCACACTCCTCTGCAATTTCATAATGTGGAATGATGTTTCATATAGCAAAAATCTGCTCAATGCCATCATAACAGAATGCGGCGAAAATTGTCAATAGGTTTTTTCCCGAAAGTCGGCGGCGGGGCGAAAAAATTCGTTTTATGCCGGGAATGCGCATTGACGCAGACGCACGCGGGGTGTTATAGTAAAGTTGTACGAATGTGGGGCGGAGCGTATCTTTGCCCCGGGAAAGATTGGGGAAGGTAACGAGCATGGAGAAAGGGCATTCGCCCGTGCAGTCGATCGACCGGCTGTTTGATATTGTTGAGGCGCTGTCCAATGCACCGCGCGGCATGGCGCTGAGCGACCTGTCCGCCGCAGTCGGACTGCATACGAGCACGACGCACCGGCTGCTGGCTGCGCTCGTGGCGCGCGGGTATGTGCAAAAAGACATCGAATCCGGCAAATACCGGCTGACGATGCGCCTGTTTGAGGTGGGCAGCCGCGCGGTGGGCGGCATGAATATCGTGTCGCTGGCGCGGCCATATCTGGAGCATCTGGCAGCGACAACGCACGAGGCCATCCATCTGGTCGTGCGCGACGGCGACGAGGTCGTGTACCTCTACAAAGAGAATATGGGCGACAGCACGGTGCGCATGGCGTCGTTTGTGGGGCTGCGCAACCCGATGTACTGCACGGCGGTGGGCAAAAGCATTTTATCCTGCCTGCCGGAGGCGGAGGTCGCGGCCATCTGGCAGCGGACGATCATCACCCGCTTCACGCCGCACACCATTGTCGATTACGCGGATCTGATCGCCGAGCTGGTCAAGGCCCGGCAGAACGGCTGGGCCGCCGACCGCGAGGAGCATGAGCTGGGCGTCAGCTGCATTGCCGCGCCGCTGCTGGACTTTCACGGCGCGCCGCTCGGGGCGATCAGCGTGTCCTTGCCGACAGCGCGTTTGAGCGCGGAGCGGGAGATCTTCTTTTCCCATGCAGTCTGCTCGTGCGCACGGGCGATCTCGGGCCTGCTTGGCAGAACAGACTGAGCGGGCGTGCTGCTGCTGGGGGCGCGGCACAAAGTGTAAAAGCGGGGGAACTGGGGGTACGGAATGGAATCATACTACAAGCAGAACAAGAAACTTATCACGGATATTTTGGACATTTTAGAGGGGCATTTTGGCAAAAACGTGGAGTTTGTGGTGCATGATCTGTCGCTGGACTATGAGCACACGATCGTGGATATTCGCAACGGCGAGGTGACGGGGCGCAAAGTCGGCGGCACGGGCGATCTGCTGGGCCTGCGCGCGCTGCGCTATAACGGCAGCAACGAGGGCAACTGCTTCAATACGCTGACGTATGCCGAAAACGGCAAGATCCTGCGCTCATCCACGCTGTTTTTCCGCAATGGCGCGGGCGTGGCTGTGGCGTCCATCGCCATCAACGAGGACGTGACGGAGTCCATCAAATATGAGCAGTATCTGCACAAACAGAACCGCACGGAGGAAAGCGGCGACGCCATGGAGCTTTACCGCGGCGACGTGAACAAGATGCTGGACTATCTCATCAATTCCGCGCTGCTGGAGGTGGGCAAAAACCCGTCGGCCATGACGAAAGAGGATAAAATGCGCATTGTGGAGCTGCTGGACCGGCGCGGAGCGTTCCTCATCACGAAGTCCGGATCAAAGGTCTGTGATGTGCTCAATATTTCCAAATTTACGCTGTATAATTATCTGGAAACGATCCGCAAGGAATCTGGACAGAAATGACGAAGGATCTCATTTTATAGACGAAGATCATGCCCCGGGCTGCCAATGCCGGCAGCCTGGTTTTCTTTTTTACAGGATCGGAAGAAAGGCAATGACATAAATACAGCAAAAACAACAAATAACAACGCTTCATTTTGGAACGATTCAACAAAAAATATGATTTGCTGATAAAAAGCTGAAAAAAAGTTTGACAGAACTTTCTCATAAGTGTATCATCTTAGTATCCTGTTGGGATACCGGCGGACGCTTTTCACGGTCGTGCTGGCAGCTTGCTGGGGGCCGACAGGGAGGGTATCAGGTCATTCTACAGGCTTCAACTGTGATTTATAAGCGCTTTTTTGTGGTTTTTACTGCGCAGTAAGGTGTTTTTTGGGGGTTATACTATGGATTTTCGCAATGAAAAAGCAAAGAAGCTGAAGCAGGGTGCCATTCGTGCCATGTTTGACCGCGCGGCCACGATGACGGACGTCATCAGCATGGGCATCGGCGAGCCGGATATGCCCACGCCGGAGCTGGTGTGCAGAGCAGGCGCGGAAGCGCTGCAGCAGGGGCTGACGCACTACACGCCGAACGCCGGTACGATGCAGCTGCGCCGCGCCATTGCGGAACGCGCGTCTGTTGCGCCAGTGGGCTATGACCCAGCGCAGGAGATCATCATTACAAACGGCGGTATGGGAGCTTTATCGCTGCTGTTCCTTGTGATCCTGAACGACGGCGACGAGATCCTAATCCAGGATCCGCAGTGGCTCAACTATGTGGCGCAGGTGCAGTATTGCGGCGGCGTGCCCGTGCGCGTGCCCACAAAGGCGGAGGACCGGTTCGCCATGCAGCCGGACGTGATCGAATCGCTGATCACGTCAAGGACAAAGGCCATCATGGTCAACTCGCCGAACAATCCCACCGGCGAGGTTTATTCCGACGAGCAGCTGGCTGCCATCGCGGCCATTGCCGAAAAGCACGATCTGCTGGTCATCTCGGACGAGGTGTATAACACGCTGCTGTATACCGGTGCAAAGTTCCGCTCCATTGCGGAACTGCCGGGCATGAAGGCGCGCACCGTGGTGGTGAACAGCTTCTCCAAGTCCTATGCCATGACGGGCTGGCGCATTGGTTATGCCGCTGGACCGGCGGACATCATTGACCGCATGGTCAAGTGCCAGGAAAACTTCAACGCCTGCGCCAACGCGCCAGGGCAGTATGCCGCGGCGATCGCGCTGGAGCATCCGGAGCTGAGCGAACAGCTGTGCACCGTATTTGCGGGCCGCCGAAAGCTGCTGCTGGCCGGGCTGGCCGGGATCGACGGCATTGTCTGCTCCCAGCCGGAGGGCGCGTTCTACGCTTTCCCGGACATCAGCGCGTTCGGCCTGACGAGTCAGGAATTCTGCGAGCAGCTGCTCGAACGCCAGAAGGTCGTCTGCATTCCGGGCAGCGCATTCGGCGCGTGCGGCGAGGGACATATTCGTGTTGCTTATACCTGTGAAGAGGGTATGCTGCAAGCAGCCGTGGAGCGGCTGCATCAGTTCTGCAGGGAGGTGAGAGGCGCTTAAAGAGATAAAAACCGAAAGTCAGTTAAAAAGAGAGTGCAAAATTTTACAGAAAAAGAGGGAAAAAACATGACTGGTGGAACAAGTCCAACTGTATTTCTTGTAGCATTTGTGGTTTATATCGCCGTGATGATCTTCATCGGCTGGTATTCCTCCCGCGGTAAGAGCGAGGGCACGGACTACCTGACCGGCGGCCGCGGCCTGAACCTGCTGATGATCTTCGGCACGATCGGCGCGACGATGATCGGCACCGGCTCTTCGATGGGTGCCATTTCCAATGGTTTCCGCAGCGGCTGGGGCGGCTCGACCTATGGTCTTGGCTGCTGCCTGGCGCTGGTGCTCATTGGCCTGCTGTTCTCCGGCCTGCGTGAGAAGAACTTCATCACGATGTCGGAAGAAGCACAGTATTATTTTGACGGCAGCAGCTCCGTGCGCAAGCTCACGGGCATCCTGACGTTCATTGCAGAATGGATCTTCATTGCCTCCTCCATCAACGGCGGCGCAAAGTATCTGCAGTTTTTGACCGGCATGGACGTGCTGGTCTCCAAGATCGTGTGCGTGCTGGCGTTCGGCGTGTATGTTTACGTTGGCGGTTATCTGGCCGTTGTGTGGACCGACGTCATTCAGCTGGGCATTTTGCTCGTTGGCTTTGCGGCCATCATCATTAAGGCCGTTCCGTCCGCAGGCGGCTGGGACGCCATCCGCGCGACGTATGAGGCGGCCGGCAACAACGGCGCCATGACGTTCTATGGCCTTGGCTCGACCGGGTTTATGGCGGCAATTTCACTCATTGTGGCGTCGGCCCTTGGCGAGATGGGCGCGCCGACGTTCCGCACCCGTATCTACACCGCGAAGGACCCCAAGACGGCGCGCAAGGGCTTCATCTTTGCAGCCATTATGACGCTGCTGTTCTCGCTCGTTCCGTCTATCATCGGTATGTCCGCCTACACCATGGCGTCCGCCAATGAGGTGTTGGCAGTCCTGGAGAACCCGGACTTCGCGTTCGCCTACATGGCAACGAACGTTCTGGCTCCGGCGCTTGGCCTGCTGCTGATGGTGTCCGGCCTGTCCGCGACGCTGTCCTCCGGCGACTCGGACGCCATTGCGGGTGCGACGATCCTCATGGAGGACATCTATCCCCTGTTCAACCACGGCAAGCGCATTCCCGAAAACAAGATGAAGAACGCATCCCGCATCGCGGTCGTCATCACGCTGTTTGCTTCGTTCCTTGTTTCGCTGAAGGCGGACGGCGTTATGGCGTTTATCAACAACGTGCTTGGCGCAATGATGCCCGGCATGGTGCTCACGCTCATCATCGGCCGTCTGTGGACGAAGCGCGTGACGGCTGCTGCCGGTATGTGCAGCATGGTCGGCGGCACGCTGTTCGGCCTGTGCTATCTGCTCATTCCGAGCCTTGCGGACCTGCTGGACAGAAATTTCTCCGGCCCGGCTATCCCCTGCGCCGTTTTGACGAGCGTCATCTGCGTCGTTGTGACCCTGTGCACCAAGCGTAGCGGTAAGAGCGAACAGGAGATCCTGGACACCGTTCTGGCCGGCAGAACCGACCTTGCGGCGAAGTAATTTTAAGAAGTATCATAATACTATGGCAAAGAGAATGGGGCCTGCCTCATTCTCTTTGCCGCCATGAGGGTTGAAAACATGAACACCTATCCCTATCGAACGTATGCCGAGATCGATCTGAACAAAATGCAGCACAATCTGCGGCAGGTGCGCGCGGCCATTGGGCCGGACTGCAAGCTGCTGTTTGTGCTCAAGGCGGACGCCTATGGCCACGGCACGCCCGTGTGCGCAAAATACAGCGAGGAGCTTGTGGACTGGTACGCCGTGGCGACCATCGACGAGGCGCTTTCCATCCGCAGGGCCGGCGTGGAAAAGCCGATCTTGCTGTTCGGCGCCCTGCAGGACCCGGAGATCGAGCTGGCGGCGGACAACCGCATTACCATCAATTCCTGTTCCCTGGAGTACAGCCGCCACGTGGCGGAGGTTTTGCAGCGGTGCGGCAAGCGCATGGACTGCCACATTAAGATCGACACCGGCATGAACCGCACGGGGCTGTTTGCCCGCGTGGGCCGCACGGACGGCGCGGTGCGGCAGGCAGAGGAGATCTTTGCTTTGGAGCCGCTGCATGTGACGGGCATTTATACGCATTTTTCCTGCGCGGACAGTGCGGACCCGGAGGACGTGGCCTTTACGCAGACACAGTATGAAGCCTTTGCGGCGGTGGCAGAAGCGCTGCAGGAAAAGGGCTATGACGTGGGGCTGCGGCACTGCACGAGCACGTGCCCGTTTTTGTGCCACCCGGAGTGGAAGCTTGATATGATCCGCGTTGGAATGCTGGGCTTTGGGCAGAGCATGGACGAGGCGTGGGCAGCCAAAATGGATCTCAGGCGCATCATGCGCTGGTGCGCGAAGGTCGTATCCGTGCTTGATCTGGAGCCGGGGGAGAGCGTCAGCTATGGGCGCATCTACAAGACGACCGGGCATGAAAAGATCGCGGTCATCTCCGCGGGGTACGCAGACGGGTATAACCGCAGCTATTCCAACCGCGCGCGCATAATCATCAGCGACCATATCGTGCCGCAGTGCGCGAAGGTCTGCATGGACTACACCATGGCAAACGTGACGGGGCTGGACGTGAAGCCCGGCGACGACGCCATTTTGCTGGGGCAGTCCGAAACGTGCGAGGTGACGCCGGACAGCTTGTCGGCCGACACGGAATATGGCGTGAACGGCTGGACAACGTGTCAGATCACCGCGCGCGTGCCGAGAATTTATGTATATAACGGGCAGGTCGTGGAAACACGGATGCTCTTTTGCTGAAGCAGACAGGAGGATCGCTATGTTTGAAGCCTATTATTCCCAACTCAACACGCCCTGCCTGGTCGTGGACGAGCCGATGACCCGCGAAAATATCAAGCGGATGCAGCAGGTGGCCGACGCGAATGGCTGCACGCTGCGCCCGCACATCAAAACGCACAAGACGCCGTATTTTGCAAAGCTGCAGCAGCAGCTGGGCGCGCGCGGCATTACGAGCTGCAAGGTGTCCGAGGCCGAGGTCATGGCCGACGCCGGGCTGCGCGACATTTTCATCGCCTACCCGCTGGTGGGCGCAGAAAAGCTGCGCCGCGCGTGCGCGCTGGCACAGCGCGTGGACCGGCTGATCCTGGCTGTGGACAGCATTGCGCAGGGCACGCCGCTGGCCGAGGCGGCCAAGGCGCACGACGTGGTGCTGGAGGTACGCATCGAGGTCGATTGCGGCGGCGGGCGCACGGGCGCGGAAATGGCGGACTTTGCGCCGCTGGTGCAGTTCGTGGAGTCATGCCCGAATTTAAAGCTGACGGGGCTTTACACGTTCCGCGGCCTGAACGGCGGCATTGACGACCCGGCGCTGGCCGGTGCGCGCGAGGGCGAGCTGCTGGCGCAGTACCGCAAGACGGCGGAGGAGATCTGCGGGCGCAAGCTGGAGATCAGCGGCGGCTCGTCGCCCACGGGCAAATATGTGGCGCAGTCGGGGCAGGCGGATGAAATTCGCCCGGGCACGTATGTGTTCAGCGACTATATGATGTATAAAGAGTGCGGCGCGCCGCTGGAAAACGTTTCGGCGCGGCTGGTCGTGACCGTTGTGAGCGTACACAAGGACTATGTGGTCGTGGACGGCGGGTGCAAGACGTTTGCGACCGACCCGCAGCTGGATCAGCCGCCGTATTTCTTTGAGGGCTACGCCTGGTTCCCGCAGTATCCCGAGCTGCGCATCCGCCGCTTGACGGAGGAGCACGGCATGGTCACGGCAGAGGGGCCGATGCCGGAGCTGAAGGTCGGCGATATGCTGGAGGCGATCCCGGTGCATATTTGCCCGACGGTCAATTTGCAGAACCAGATCTATGTGGCGGACGGCGGCGTGCTGCGCACGGAGATCGTGGCGGGCCGCGGCAAGCTGCAATAACCATTCGGACGGGTTTACAAACCACGCGGTTTGTATTACTATGGAGGTGTCGGCCGGGCGGCAGGTGCGGCCCGGCGGACGCAGATTGTTTTGATATTTCATAAGGAGGAACTCCAAATGTATGCTGAAAAACTGAAAGAACTTGGCGTGACGCTGCCTGCGGCTCCGGGCAAGGGCGGTTTGTATGCCCCGACCAAGACGTTTGGCGAAAACAAGCTGATGTATGTTTCCGGCTGCGGCTGCAACATCCCGGGCGAGGAGTCGTTCGGCAAGCTGGGCCAGGAATACACCACGGAGCAGGGCCAGAAGTGGGCGCGCAACGCCATGATGAACGTGCTGGCTGTGCTGGAGCGCGACCTTGGGTCGCTGGACCGCATTTGCAGCTTTGACAAGATCACGGTGTTCGTGGCCAGTGCGGATGATTTTTATGAGCAGCCGCAGGTCGCAAACGGCGCGACGAAGCTGCTGCAGGATGTGTTTGGCGACGAGATCGGTCTGCCCACGCGTTCGGCGGTCGGCATGAACGTGCTGCCCGGCAACATTGCGGTGGAGATCGAAGCACTTGTCAGCTACAAATAAAATCCGGAGGGAGCTTCATGACGGTTTCTGAAAGAATGTCCAATGCCGGCCTTGTGCCGGTGGTGGTGCTGGAAAATGCGGCGGATGCAGTGCCCACGGCGCGGGCACTGCTGGCCGGCGGTGTGGACGTGATGGAGATCACATTCCGCACGGCGGCGGCAGAGGATTCCATTCGCGCAGTGGCGCAGGAATGCGACGAGATGGTCGTTGGCGCCGGTACGGTGGTGACGCTGGAGCAGTGCTGGCGCGCAGTGGACGCCGGTGCGCAGTTTATCGTGTCGCCGGGCTACGACGACGAGGTCGTGGCGTGGTGTGTGGAGCATGATGTGACCATTGTGCCCGGCTGCGTGACACCGACGGAGATTATGGCGGCCATGAAACGCGGGCTTTCGGTGCTCAAGTTCTTCCCGGCGGGGGTGTATGGCGGGCTTTCGGCCATGAAGGCGCTCAGCGCGCCGTTTGGCTCGATCCGCTTTGTGCCCACGGGCGGTGTGAATGAGAAAAACTGCGGCGAGTACAGCGCCGCGCCGTTTGTTCATGCCATTGGCGGCAGCTGGGTGTGCACGAAGGCGGACATTGCCGCGCACAACTTTGAAAAGATCACGCAGCTGTGCAAGGCAGCGCGGGCGGCGATCCTCGGCTTTGAGGTCGGCCATGTGGGCGTGAACTGCAAGGACGACGCCGAGGCGCAGGCAGTGTGCGACAAGCTGACGGATGCGTTCAGCTTCCCGGCAAAGATCGGCAACAGCTCGAACTTCTCTACCGACGCCATTGAGGTCATGAAGGGCTGCGGACGCGGTGTGAACGGACACATTGCCATTCGCACGAACAAGGTCAGCATGGCCGTGGCGGAGCTGGAAAAACGCGGCTACCATATCATTCCGGAGTCTGTCAAATATAAGGGCGACCGGATGACGCTGGCTTATCTGGAGGGCAACTTCGGCGGGTTTGCCGTGCATCTGGTGCAGAAATAAAAAACGCAAAAAGTGGTGTATCCGGGTCGGATACACCACTTTTTTGTATAAAGAAAACCACCGGCAATGCCGGTGGTTCCAAAAAGCTTTAGCTATGCATAGAAAAAATGTCCTCCTTTGATAAAATGAAGATGGTCTGCCAACCAAGAACAAAAATCAAAGGAGGAATCAAGTCCAAATGAAACTTGATGTCAGTAGTTTAGCACACACGAAGTGGGAATGTAAATATCATATCGTATTTGCGCCGAAATACAGGAGACAGATCATATACGGAAAGAACAAACAGGATATCGGACAGATGCTCAGAAAGCTGTGCGAATATAAGGGTATCGAGATCCACGAAGCAGAAGCGTGCAAGGATCATATCCATATGCTCGTATCCATACCTCCAAAATACAGCGTATCGCAGATTATGGGATATCTCAAGGGAAAGAGCAGCTTAATGA
>ERZ772831.2657-NODE-2657-length-14276-cov-4.583714_pt1 | contig 14276 bp, 15 predicted proteins | sample MGYA00580858_ERZ772831 | MGnify/ENA primary metagenome ERZ772831 (study PRJEB29015, sample SAMEA2737694) | human gut metagenome | biome: human gut; feature: human-associated habitat; material: faeces | place: China | collected 2012 ... | reverse complement strand
GATCTGGACACTTCCAACACTCTATCATTTGGCTTTTATTTCACTCAGACTGAAATGTATCCGCGCAGCCGCATTCGAATTTATCGATTCCGTCGTCATACCACAGGTGGGTCATGTACAGTCCCCCCGGCGGCACCGTCGGGCCCGCTGCCGTGCGGTTGCCGGAATCCAGAATGGCACCGATCTCGCCGGGGGCAATCTTCCCCTCTGCGGCATAAACCACGGTTCCGGCCATGGCCCGGGCCATGTTGTAGAGGAAGCCGTTGGCACAGACCTTCAAAACCACCAGGTTGCCCCGGCGCTCCACATTGTAGTAGTAAACCGTTCGAACGGTGGACTTCACATCCGTACCCACCGAGCGAACCGCCGCAAAATCATGGGTTCCAACGAACTGGTCCGCCGCCGCCTGCATGATGGCTTCGTCCAGGTGCCGGGGATAAAACCATGCCCGGTCCACATAAAAAGGGTCCTTTAGTCTGGAATTGTAAATCTGGTAGGTATACTCCTTGCGGACGCAGGAGCCGATGGCATTGAAATTTTCATTCACCTCAAAAGCCTTTGTCACCACAATGTCACAGGGCAGATGGGTATTCAGCGCATAGGGAAGCCGCTCCACCGGAATGGTTGAAGTCGTTCGGAAATTCGCCACATAGCACCGGGCGTGGACACCCGCGTCCGTCCGGCCGCAGCCGGTCACGTGGACGCTGTGGCCCACCACCTGAGCGGCAGCCTTTTCCAGGGTTTCCGCCACGGTTGGCAGATTCTTCTGGACCTGCCAACCATGGTAGCGGGTGCCGAGATAGGTCAGGAATAAGGCAATATTGCGCATTTCTTCCTCACAGTCCGAAGCCGGCCAGGACAGCAATCACCGCAATCAAAGCAGCCAGTCCGCCGAAGGCGAAGAAGTCATTGCGGCCATAGCGCAGCAGCTTCATTTTTGTGCGGCCCTCGCCGCCCTGATAGCACCGGCACTCCATAGCCGTGGCCAGCTCATCCGCCCGGCGGAAGGCGCTGATAAACAGAGGCACCAGCACAGGGATCAGGGCCTTTGCCCGGTCGATAATGCTGCCGGTTTCAAAATCCGCGCCTCTGGCCTTCTGGGCGTTCATGATCTTGTCGGTCTCCTCGATCAGCGTGGGAATGAACCGCAGGGCGATGCACATCATCATAGACAGCTCGTGGACAGGCATATGGAGCTTTTTCAGGGGGCCCAGAAGGCTCTCCAGGCCGTCCGTCAGGGAGATGGGGGACGTGGTATAGGTCAGCAGGAAGGTGCCGGAAATCAGCATCAGAATACGGCTTGTCATGAAGATGGCCCGCTTCAAGCCCTCTGTGGTGATGGTCAGCTTCCAGAGCTTCACCAGCACCACGCCGCCATCGGAATAGAACAGATTCAGTACGCCCGTGAACACCAAAATGATCACCAGCGGCTTCATGCCCGATACAATGGACTTGGGCGGGATCTTCGACACGGAGATGGCAAAAATCAGAACGCACAGCACCACCCCATAGGAAATCCAGCTCTTGGCCAGAAACAACGCCACAATATAGAAAATTACACCCAGCAGCTTCGTGCGGGGGTCTAAGCGGTGAATCACAGAGGTTCCGGGGAAATACTGCCCCAGGGTAATGTCTTTCAGCATATGCCCTTCCCCTCCTTCAGCCGCAGAAGCTCAGCAACCGCCTGGTCAATGGTATAGACATTCTTCACATCCACGCCCAGGGAGCGCAGCCGCAAAAACACCTGGGTCACCTTGGGAATGCTCAGGCCCATATCCAGCAGCTCCTGCACGTGCTCGAAAACCTCTCCCGGGGCGGCATCCATGGCAAGGCGGGAGCCGTTCATAACCAGCAGTCGGTCTGTCAGTCTGGCCACATCCTCCATGGAGTGGCTGACCATGAGCACCGCCGCATTCTTAGCTGCCCGATAGGCCCGGATGTTGCCCAGGATCTCCTCCCTGCCCACAGGGTCCAGCCCGGCCGTTGGCTCGTCCAGAATAAGCACTTCCGGCTCCATGGCGATAACACCGGCAATGGCAACTCTGCGCTTCTGCCCGCCGGACAGGTCGAAGGGCGAAACCTCCAGCTGCTTTTCCGTCAGGCCCACAAAGCCCGCAGCCTCCCGGACCCGGCGATCGATTTCTTCCTTGGAAAGGCCCATATTGGTTGGACCGAAGGCGATGTCCTTATAGACCGTCTCTTCAAAGAGCTGATACTCGGGATACTGGAAGACCAGCCCCACCCGGAACCGGGCAGCTCTTGTAAGCTTCTTATCGGACCAGATGTCCTGGCCGTCCAGCAGCACCCGGCCGGAGGTAGGCTTTAGAAGGCCGTTGAGCTGCTGCATCAATGTGGATTTTCCGGAGCCGGTGTGGCCGATGATGCCCACAAACTCTCCGGGATTTATGGAGAAGGACACCTGATCCAGAGCCTTATGCTCAAAGGGGGTGCCGATGCTGTAAATATAAGTCAGGTCTTCCACCTGCAAAATTGGATTCAATGTCAATTCCTCCCACACGTCAGGCCTTCAGCCAATCATAAAGTGCCTGCGCGCATTCTTCGGGGGTCAGCGCATCCAGAGGCAAATCAAAACCCTTTTGCCGCAAAGCCCAGCACAGCTCCACACTGTCCGGGGCCGCAAGGCCAAGCTTGTGCAGCATCTCCACCTGGGCAAACACCTGCTTGGGCGTTCCGTCCGCCGCAACCTTGCCCTTGTCCAGCACAATAACCCGCTGGGCCTGTGCCGCCTCGTCCATATGGTGGGTGATGAGCACCACGGTGATTCCTTTTTCCCGGTTCAGCTTTACCACGGTCTGCATCACATCCGCCCGGCCTCGGGGGTCAAGCATGGCGGTAGGCTCGTCCAGTACAATGCACTTGGGTTCCAGGGCAATGATGCCCGCAATGGCCACGCGCTGCTTCTGCCCGCCGGAGAGCAGATGGGGGGCGTGCTCCCGGTATTCGTACATACCAACCTGCTTTAAAGCCTTGTCCACCCGGCGGCGAATCTCCGGGGCTGCCACACCCAGATTCTCCGGGCCAAAGGCCACGTCCTCCTCCACCACGTTGGCAACGATCTGGTTGTCCGGGTTCTGGAAAACCATGCCCACGCAGCGGCGGACTGCCATAATTCGGGTCAGGTCGGAGGTGTCGATGCCGTCCACATACACCTTTCCGCCGGAAGGCAGCAGAATTGAATTGAAATGCTTTGCCAGAGTGGATTTTCCGCAGCCGTTGGTGCCTAAGATTGCCACAAAGCTGCCGCTTTCAATGGTAAGATTTAAGTTTTCGAAAACCCGGGTCCCTTTCTGCCCGTCCAGGTCCGGATAGGCATAGGCCAGGTTTTCCACAGTTATAATATCTTCCAAAAGTGGATCCTCTTTTCTCGGGATTTTGTTTTTTCAGGGCGTCCATCTGCCGGTGGAGCCGCAGGGCAGGATCAGGCCGGACTCCTTCACAGGAAGGCCCAGTTCCCCTGCCGCAGTCTTTCCGCCGTGCTCCGGACCAAAGACCACATCCGAGGCATAGCTCACCGCCGAGGGAGCAAGGCCCGTGGTATAGGAGTTGATGATCACGAACAAGGGGTCGTCCGTCAGGAGCTTGGCCGTCTGCTGCAAAAACGGGAAGAAGCTGGTTTCCATTTTCCAGATCTCGCCGCCGGGTCCCCGGCCATAGCTGGGCGGGTCCATGATGATGCCGTCATATTTCCGGCCCCGGCGCAGCTCCCGCTGGATGAACTTGCCGCAGTCGTCCACGATCCAGTGGATGGGGCGGTCCGCAAGGCCGGAAGCCACAGCATTTTCCTTGGCCCAGGCTACCATGCCCTTGGCTGCATCCACATGGAACACCTCCGCCCCACCGGCCGCAGCTGCCAGAGTTGCGCCGCCGGAATAGGCAAACAGGTTCAGCACCCTTACGGGACGGCCCGCAGAGGCCACCCTTTCCCGAATAAAGTCCCAGTTGGCCGCCTGCTCCGGGAACACGCCGGTGTGCTTGAAGTTCATGGGCTTGACATTAAAAGTCAGATAGTCCCTGTACTTGATCTGCCAGCGCTCCGGCAGATGATGGTCCGACCAGTGTCCGCCCCCTGTAGAAGAGCGGATATAGCGGGCATCCTGCTTTTTCCACATAGGATTGCTGTGAGGGGTGCTCCAGATGACCTGGGGGTCCGGGCGAACCAGGATATATTTTCCCCAGCGCTCCAGCCGCTCCCCGTCAGAGGCATCCAGGACCTCATAATCCTTCCATTGATCCGAAATCCAAAGCATGGTTTCTCTCCTTTATTTCTCTCTTACCAGATAAAATCGTCGTCAGAACCGTCATCCGTGCTCCAGCCGCCGTTGTCTCCGGTGTTTCCACCGTCATCCGGGTTGCCGTTGTCCTGACCGCCAAAGTCCATATAGGACTGCTGGTTGTGGATCGGGCAGACCACATAAGGGGTATCCGCACCGGGGTTGGCATCCCCCCGGAAGCCGTGCCAGGCAATGGGGTTGCCGTCGTTGTCCACCAGATAGACATAACCGTCCTGGTAGTATTCCGACTTCAGGCCTGAATTCATAGCCGCCTTGATCTCATCCACCTCACTCTGGGTCAGCTTCACCAAAGAGCGGGTCTCAATCTGCGCATCGGGGAACAGGCTGCAGAAGGGCGTTGCCACGCCCCCGCCGGTGACGCAGTAATCTACGGTCACGTGCTTGTCGCAGTATTCCGTAGGAGCATCTTCGGGATAGCAGTTTACCGTAGCCACCCGGGAAATGCCCCGGGCATCGGCAGAGCAGGCCGCCGTGGCCAGCTTGCCGGAATCCAGGCAGACCGTTACACTCTGGAAGGACGCGCCGCTGTAGAGGGGCACGGCAGGCTTCCCCTCATGCAGAGGCTGCATGACCATCTTCCACAGACGGGCGGCGGGGTTACCGTAGTTGCCAGTCAGATTGATCTGCTCCGGCTGGTTATAGCCACACCACACAGCTGCGGTGTAGTAGCCAGTGTAACCGCAGAACCAGCGGTCCCGGTTGCTGGAAGTTGTGCCGGTCTTACCGGCAATGTTCTGGCCCTGGAAAATGGCTGCGCCGCCGGTGCCGTAGTTGGCGGCATTGTACAAACAGTAGTTCATATATTCCACGGTCTTCTCCCGCAGGATCTGACGGCTGTCCTGGGTATTGTCCAGAATCAGCTGACCGTCGGAATTATAGACCTTGGTGTAGAGCCGTGCCTCCCGATAGGTGCCGTTGTTGGCGAAGGTGGCATAGGCCGCGCTCATTTCCCTTACGGTGGAGCCCACGGTCAGCGCGCCCAGTGCAAGCGGTGCCACGCCCACGTCCGAAAGGCTCTGGCCGTTGGACAGGGCATAGCTGCTGGTCAGGGAATCCTGACCGAAGTTGTATTTTGCAAAGCTGTAGCCATAGTCCGTGCCAATGGCCGTCAGGGTATTGGCAGAAATGGCGTTGACCGAGGAAACAATGCCGGAGAAGATGGTTCTGGAATAGTTGTATTGCCGGCTGTCGTTTCTGGGGAAGGGTGTTCCGTCGTTGTACATCAAGGGCATATCCTTAATGACCGTTGCGGGGCTGAAGCCGCCCTTTTCAAAGGCAGGAGCATACACGGAAATCGGCTTCTGAGAGGAGCCCGTCTGCAGCTTCGCCTGGGTGGCCTTGTTGTAGGCGAAGAAGTCCGTCTTCTCTCCCACGCCGCCGGACAGTGCCACCACATCACCGGTCCGGTTGTCGATGACCACAATGGCAGACTGGAGCTGCTGGGTGGAGCGGGTGGTGGGGATATTCTCCAGATTGGTATAAATGGTATCCACCTGGTTCTGCACGTTCATATCCAGGGTGGTATAGATATGGTAGCCGCCCTTCTGGATGCGCTCCAGGTAGTAGTTCCGGGTCTTCTCTCCGGCGCTCTCCCAATCCACGCCATCCTGGGCTGCCAGATCGGAGGCCACATCCAAAATGGCCGCATCCACAAACCAGGAATACACATTCTGAGAGGCGTCCTGGTTGACAGAGGTCAGGCTTCCGCAATTGGGGCAGTAATAGTGGCTGCCCTCCTGGTGGAAGGTACTGACCGTGCCCGCATAGCCGCAGCTCTCGCAGACAGCCCAGCGGTCCGCCGCGTCGATACCCTCCTTAAAGACCATCTCCTGATTGACGGCCTCATCATACTCCTCCTGGGTCAGGTAGCCCTGGGAGAGCATTTCAGAGAGCACATTCAGCTGGCGATAGCGGTTCCGCCCCGCGCCGTCCCGCATCTCGCCCTTGTACTTGAAGACATTTTCGGAATAGGGATTGAACAGGGACGGGTTATTGGTAATGCTGATGAGGCTGGCGCACTCTGCCGTGGTCAAACTCTGCAGCTCCTTGCCGAAGTAGGCAGCGGCCGCACTCTTCACGCCATAGCAGCCCTTGCCCAGATAGATGCGGTTCAGGTACTCATACATAATGAGGTCCTTATCGTATTCCTTTTCAAACATCTGGGCCCGGAAAATCTCCATGACCTTTCTCTGCACCGTAATGCTGTTCTCCTGGCTGACGTTTTTGATCAGCTGCTGGGTAATGGTGGAGCCGCCGAACTGGGAGTCTCCGCCGAAGAACATATTCATGCAGGCCTTGACCGTGGTGATCCAGTCCACGCCCTGATGCTCATAAAAGCGCTTGTCCTCAATGGCCACCGTGGCATTGATCAGGTCCTGAGGGATCTCGTCCAGAGTGGCAATCTGCCGGTCCGTGGTGGTATAAATCTGCTGCAGCTGCTGAATATCGCCGTTGCTATCCACATAATAAAGGAAGGAGGTCTTTTCCAGATCGTAGTCATCAATAGACCAATCCGAAGCTTCCTTCAAGATATCGTTCTGCAGATAATCCCCCAAGGTGCCCACAAAGACCACGCCGCAGATCAGCAGAATCAGCGCAACCGTCAGCGCCGCGCCAATGGCGATCTTCACCACCGACAGTGCCGTGCTGCCCAGGGTATAGAGGGTCTTCAGCGACCAGTGGGGATTCCACTCCTGCCGCAGCTTCTTTCTCCTTTTCTTTTTGGAATTTTCATTTGCCATGCGTATAACCTCCAATGCCGCTCTGGGCGGATTGTGCCTTTCTGTTGAGTAAGACAGAGCTTTCCGTCATATCATCCGCAAATTATACCATATTCCTGTCAAAAGGGAAAGCCCCAATTTCTGAATAATCCGTAAAATTCCTGTCGGCACAAAAATCGAAATGCGATCAATTTCTATAAGTATTCCCGAAAAAGAGTTTGAATTATCGTTCTTTTCCCGGATATAATATAGGGAACTCGCCTCTTCCGGAAGGTGCCGGAAAGGGGAAGCATATTTTCCTCTTGATTTTTCCGCCGTCTGGTTGTAGAATACAGACAAAGAGAACCCATATTCAAAGGAGCAATCTATGGAAGATCAATATGGATCCGACTTTATCACCATCGTGGATGAGGACGGCAAGGAATATGAGCTGGAGGTTCTGTCCACCCTGGAGTACAACGGTGAAACCTATATGGCCGTGATTCCCGCCGATGCCGGTGAGGAGGGCGCAGAGCTTTCTCTGGAGGTGAGCATTCTCAAGTCCACCGAGGAAGACGGCGAGCCCCTGCTGACCGCCATTGAAGATGAGGAAGAGCTGAGAGCCGTGTACGACCTCATTATGGAGGAGATGTACGCGGAGGACGAGACGGAAGAAGAGGACGAATGATCCTTTCTTTCCCTGCTTGGTGCGTGTTGTGTCCTTTTGGACCCACATTTTTGAATTGGGAAGTTAGACTTCCCGGCGGGATTGCAGACCTCCCGCCCTCGCTTCGACGTAGGGTGGACGCTGGGAGCAGAGAACGCCGGGAGCGGCAACCCACCTGCCGTTTCGTGCAGGTCATAATTGGATGCAGTACGGCTAAAGCGGGGTGCCCGGAGGACTTCGGTCCTCCGGGTTTTTCTGTTTCTTTGTAAATTTCCTTTTTTCCTCTTGAAACCCTGAAAGTTTTCCGCTATAATAACCGGGTCTATCTGCAAAACCCACGCAGAATCGTCAGACCTATGAAAACGAGAGGAAATGATACCATGAGTGCATCCAGCAAGAAGAAGCTTCATGCTGAAGAAGCCAATGCCAAGCTGACCGAAAAGCAGCTGGCTCAGCAGAAGGAAGACAAGAAGGTCAAGGCCTATACCATCGCCTTCGCCGCTGTGCTTGTCGTCCTGGTTCTGGCAGCCGCTTTTGTCGGCATTAACCGTGCCGTCTCCAACAGCGGTTCCCGGGAAAAGAAGACCGTAGCTCTGACTCTGGGCGATACCACCCTGAGCAATGCCGAGCTAAGCTACTATTTCATCGACACCGTCAACAATTTCTACTCCCGGAACGGAACCTACGCCGCCCTGTACGGCCTGGACACCACCAAAGCTCTGGACCAGCAGGTCTTTGATGCCGACGCAGGCACCACCTGGGCAGATTACTTCCTGAGCTCTGCCGAGCAGAGCGCCCGGGCCACCTACGCCATCGCCAAAGAGGCAGCTGCCAACGGCTACGAGCTCAGCGAAAGCGACCAGTCCCAGCTGGATTCTCTGGAGTCCACCCTGTCCCTGCACGCTTCCGTCTATGGCTACTCCAAGCCCGAGGCCTACCTGAAGGCCATGTACGGCAACGGCGCAACCCTGGACAGCTACAAGGAATACTACCGTGTGAATCTGCTGGCCAGCGGCTATCAGACCGAGTACCGGGACAGCCTGACCTACACCGACGAGCAGGTAGAAGCTAAGGACGCCGAGGACCCCGCCGTTTACAACTCCTACAGCTACAACCAGTATTACCTGAGCTCCAGCCGCTACCTGGATGATGATGCCACCAATGCCGAGAAGGCTGCTGCCGCCGAGGCAGATGCCAAGAGCCTGGTAAGCGATGAGATCAACTCTGTGGAGGCTCTGGATGCCGCCATTGCCGCCCTGGAGGTAAACGCCGACACCACCGCTTCCAGCTCCGCTATGGACGACACCCGCTATACCTCCGTCAACTCTGTGATTGCCCAGTGGATCAGTGACAGCAGCCGGAAGGCCGGCGACAAGACCTATATCGCCAACACCTCTACCACCACCGATGACGACGGCAACGAGGTGGAGACCATCTCCGGCTACTACGTTGTGTATTACCGCTCCAGCAGCGACAACAGCACTCCCCTGGTAAACGTGCGCCACATGCTGGCAGGCTTTGAGGGCGGCACCACCGAAAACGGCACCACCACCTACTCCGACGAGGAGAAGGCAGCCGCCAAGGAAAAGGCCGAAAGCTGGCTGCAGACCTGGGAAGACGGCGACGCCACCGAGGAGAGTTTTGCCGCTCTGGCAAACGAGAATTCCACCGACACCGGCTCCAAAACCAACGGCGGTCTGTATGAGAATGTCTACCCCGGCCAGATGGTCAGCGCCTTTAACAACTGGTGCTTCGACGAGAACCGCAAGGCCGGCGACACCGGCATCGTGGAGACCTCCTACGGCTACCATGTGATGTACTTCGTAGGCCAGTCCGATGAGACCTACCGGGAGTATCTGATCAAGAACGATCTGACCAGCGAAGACTATACCAACTGGTACAACGCTCTGGTGGACGCCCAGGATATGACCGTGGGCGATACCTCCTATATCCGCACCAATCTGGTCATGAAGGCCAATTGATCGCAATTGAATGAATGGCACCTCCTTTGGGAAAGCTTTCCGAAGGAGGTGCTTTTTATGTGGAATTATCTGCTGGCCGGAGCTGCTGCCGGAAGCATTGCGGGGCTGTTCGGTGCGGGAGGCGGTCTGGTTCTGGTGCCCCTGCTGCGGCGGTGCCAGGGTTTACCCGACGAGGCAATTTTTCCGGCATCCGTGGCAACCGTTCTGCCTATCTGTATTGTGACCATCCTGGTCTCGGCCAGTCAGGGGGCGCTGCCGGTCCGGGAAGCCCTTCCCTATCTGGCAGGCAGCGCCGCAGGAGGGCTCCTGGCGGGCATTTTCGGCAAAAAAATTCCGGTGCTCTGGCTGCACCGGATCTTGGGGATCTTCATTCTCTGGGGAGGCATTCGAAATCTGTGCAGAGCGTAGCCGCCATTGCCGTCAGCACCGTTCTTGGCTTTCTCTCCGGGCTGGGGGTTGGCGGCGGGAGCCTGCTGATGCTCTGGCTCACCGGCCCCCTGGGCTGGCCCCAGGCACAGGCCAGAGCCCTCAATTTGCTGTTCTTTCTCCCCGGGGCAAGCCTCGCCACCTTTCTGCGGCGAAAGCGGATCCCCTGGAAACAGCTGCTGCCGGGAATTGCCGCCGGATGCCTCTTCGCATGGCTTGCCTCCCTGCTTCAGGGACAGCTTTCGCAGGTGTGGCTGCGCCGGGCCTTCGGCATCCTGCTGATCTTCACCGGGATTCGGGAGTTGGGGTATAAGGACAGGGAAAGTTAAGGAAAATTCCGATGAACAGCAAAAGCTTTCCCCTGGGGGAAGGTGCTGAGCGAAGCGAGGCGGATGAGGGGCGAGACGCAGAACCGATACAGAGAGATCTTCACAGTTACGTTTTTGAAAACAGCACGTTTCTTCCTGGGCATTCGCGCATTTTACGTTGTACCGCCCCTCATCAGTCTCGGCGTTCCGCCGAGCCAGCTTCCCCCAGGGGAAGCCTTTTTAGCGCTTCTTGAACGCCAGATAGCCCTCCAGAATGAGGGACGCTGCCACGGCATCCACCGTGTTTTTCCGCTTTGCTCCATGATAATTGTGGGCGGAGAGGATATTGTGGGCCTCCACCGTGGTCCGGCGCTCGTCCCACATAGCCACAGGCAGATTCGTTGCCGCTTTCAGCTCCTCGGCAAAGGCTCTGCACAGCTCCGCACGGGCCCCCTCCGTGCCGTCCATATTCTTAGGAAGCCCTACAACGATCTCCCCCACTTCGTTTTCCTTTGCCAGACGGACAAGGTCCGCCATCAGCTTTTCATGATTCCGGCTGGGGACCACCGTGGTAGCGCCCACAATAGAGCACAGCAGATCGGAGATGGCCACACCGGTGCGGGCATCTCCGTAATCGATTCCCATGATTTTCATTTCTTTTTCCTCCCGGTTTGTTTTCTCTATTCTACCCGAAGCGGCACAAAAACGCAAGGGTGAAAGGTAAATTTGCAAAGGACGCTTTTCTTTCGGAGCTTCCCGGAATTCCATCGAAAAAGCAGAAGAAAGTGAAAATAATTGTTGACATCGGCCCTCCCCTATGCTAGAATGATTCTACCTGTGAAAAAGGGTTCTTTTTTTGTGCGCCTTTTTCAGCCCCGGAGCGATTTCCATTGTAGTTTATCGCTTTCTAAATCTTTTTTCTAGCCGGGTGTGATACAGGGAGGCAAATTTTAAGGAGGTGCCGTTATGCGCGTGAAAGTCACTTTGAGATGCTCTGAGTGCAAGCAGAGAAACTACAACACCATGAAGAACAAGAAGAACGACCCCGACCGTCTCGAGATGAAGAAGTACTGCAGATTCTGCAGAAAGCACACCACTCACACTGAGACCAAGTAAGGAGGACGCCCCATCATGGCAGAAGCGAAAAAGGAAAATTGGTTCAAAAGAACCTGGGGCAAGGTCTGCAAGTACTTCCGTGAGCTGAAAAGCGAGCTGAAGAAGGTAGTCTGGCCCACTCCCCAGCAGGTGCTGAAAAATGCAGCCATTGTTGTCGCCTGCGTCATCTGCGTCGGCGTTTTCATCTGGCTGTTTGACTTTGTATCTCAGGTTGGAATCGACGCCCTGATCGGTGTTTTCCACTAAAGGTAAGAAGTCATGGCAGAAACTGCAAAATGGTATGTGGTGCATACCTATTCCGGGTATGAGAACACCGTAAAAGCGACGATTGAAAAAACCGTCGAGTCCCGTAAGCTGCAGGATCAGATCCTGGCCGTTTCCATTCCTCTGGAAACCGTGACCGAAATCACGGAGACCGGCGCCAGCAAGACCTACGACCGCAAGGTCTACCCCGGTTATGTGCTGGTCAAGATGGTTTACAGTGACGATACCTGGCATGTCATCCGGAATGTCCGCGGAGTTACCGGCTTCGTTGGCACTTCCAGCAACGATCCTACGCCCCTGACTGACGAGGAAGTCTATGCCATGGGCGTGGAAAAGAAGGAGATCATCGTCAACTATTCCGTGGGCGATACCGTCCGCATTATGGATGGTCCTCTGAGCTCCTTCACCGGCACGGTGGAATCCATCGATGTCGACAGCAACTCGGTGAACGTGGTCGTTTCCATGTTTGGCCGGGAGACCACCGTCGAGTTTGAGCTCGATCAGGTTGAGGTCGTTTCCCAATAAACGCATCGGGCCGTTCTTTTCGGCCGGAACGTGGGAGGGGCTTTGGGCCCCGAAAGGAATGCGCAGTGCGCATCATTACCACATCTTATTCAGGAGGTGCTATTCATGGCACAGAAAGTAACTGGCATTATCAAACTTCAGATCAACGCCGCTAAGGCAACCGCTTCTCCCCCTGTCGGCCCTGCTCTGGGTCAGCACGGTGTGAATATCGCAGCATTCATCAAGGAATTCAATGCACGGACCAAGGACATGGAGGGCTACAAGATCCCCGTTGTCATCACCGTCTATGCAGACCGCAGCTTCACCTTCATCACCAAGACTCCTCCTACCCCCATGCTCATCATGAAGGCAATTGGTCTGGAGAAGGGCTCCGGTGTTCCCAACAAGACCAAGGTCGGCACCATCACCAAGGCTCAGGTTGCTGAGATCGCCAAGACCAAGATGCCCGACCTGAACGCCACCACTCTGGAAGCCGCTGAGAGCCAGGTTGCTGGCACCTGCCGCTCCATGGGCGTCACCGTCGTCGACTGATAGAATGTTGATCCGGAAGCAAGTTCCGGAAATGTGGGAGGATTTTTCCGCATCACCACTTTAAGGAGGATAATTACATTGTTTAGAGGTAAAAAGTATAAGGAAAGCGCGAAGCTGATCGATCGCGCTGTTCAGTATGAGCCCGTTGAGGCTCTGGGCCTGGTTGTCAAGGGCGCTTCTGCCAAGTTCGACGAGACCGTCGAGCTGCACATCAAGCTGGGCGTTGACTCCCGTCACGCCGACCAGCAGGTCCGTGGCGCCGTGGTTCTGCCCAACGGCACCGGCAAGACCCGCAAGGTCCTGGTGTTCGCCAAGGACGCCAAGGTTGCCGAGGCTCAGGAAGCCGGCGCTGACTATGTCGGCGGCATGGAGCTGGTTGAGAAGATCACCAAGGAAAACTGGTTTGACTTTGACGTCGTTGTCGCTTCTCCCGACATGATGGGCATTGTTGGCCGTCTGGGTAAGGTTCTGGGCCCCAAGGGTCTGATGCCCTCCCCCAAGGCCGGCACCGTGACCCCCAACGTCGGCGCTGCCGTCAAGGAGATCAAAGCCGGTAAGGTTGAGTACCGTCTGGACAAGACCAACATCATCCACTGCCCCATCGGCAAGGTTTCCTTCGGTGCTGACAAGCTGTTCGAGAACTATTCCGCTCTCATCGGCGCCATCATCAAGGCCAAGCCCGCCGCTGCCAAGGGTCAGTATATCAAGTCCTGCGTGGCTGCTTCCACCATGGGCCCCGGCGTGAAGATGAACGCCAACAAGCAGCTGTGATTTTGTGGGGGTCGGCGGTATAGCCACCGATACGCACCCCGCCGGCATATTTTCCGCCCTGCCGCGTTAAAGGCTTTTGAAATACACAAAGTATTCCTGCAAGCCTTTGCCTTGCATGGCGAAGAATCTGCCTGCCGGTCTGCATATCGGTTTCTATCCCTTGACCCCGCGATGTCCTCGGGAAAGACCGGGGACAGACGTGAAAATATTGTTATCTTGGGCTTGACAAGCTGTGAAGCTCTGGATATAATATTGGTTGCGTTCCAAAGACAGCAGGTGGCGTCAGCCGTAAGTCCTGCCGAGGATGGCAAATCATTCTGATTGCTTTTACCGTCCTCATGTCCTTTGGCATGAGGACGGTTTCCTTTTTGAACGCACCGACAATTCTAACGGAGGTGAAATCAGAATGCCCAACGCAAAGGTTCTGTCTGAAAAGCAGGCGATCGTGGCGGCGCTGACCGACAAGCTGCAGAATGCGGCTGCCGGCATCATCGTTGATTACAAGGGCATCACCGTGGCGGAGGATACCGAGCTGCGTGCTGAGTGCCGTAAGAACAACATTGAATACGCTGTCATCAAGAACACCCTGCTGCGTTTCGCTTTCAACAACTGCGGTCTGAACGAACTGGACGATCAGCTCAACGGTACCACTTCTCTGGCTATCTGCGCTGATG
>ERZ772831.2640-NODE-2640-length-14345-cov-5.020644_pt1 | contig 14345 bp, 7 predicted proteins | sample MGYA00580858_ERZ772831 | MGnify/ENA primary metagenome ERZ772831 (study PRJEB29015, sample SAMEA2737694) | human gut metagenome | biome: human gut; feature: human-associated habitat; material: faeces | place: China | collected 2012 ... | reverse complement strand
GGTCAAAATAACCTTCTTGCCTGTATGGAACTGGGTAAGCTCTATAAAGCCAATCTGATACCTGGCATTGATCAGGAAAAAAGCCTTGCCACCGGAGAGGCATATTATAGGCATGCAGTCACCGGCTTACAGTCTCTTATTGCTAATGCAAAAGAATCCAGTACTCCCAAAGAAAGTAAATTTCAGGAAACACTTTACTATAAACTTGGAAAATTGTATGAACGAGGTAATGGTACAGATATTTCGGTTGAAAAAGCCCAATCATGTTATCAGGCTGCAGCCCACAACAAATATGCGCAATATGCGCTTGGCAGTATGTATCTTTACGAAAAAATAGATAGTTTCACTGCAGAAAATAAAAATGAGCTGATGAAAAAGGGGTTATCATATATAAAAGCATCTGCTGATCAGAACTTTGCATACGCTGCATATACTTATGCTAAAAATGCAGATATCATTAAAATGTCTGCAGAAACACAACCAGCTTATTATGCCGCTGCGCTTCAAGAATTTGAAAAAATGCTGGAGGATAGGGCTGAAGATAACCTGCTCTACCGAATCGGTACAATGTACTATGCCGGTCATGGTACACCGGCTGATCCGGACAAAGCCTATGATTATTTTGTCAAAGCTGCAGAATTTAAAAATGTACATGCACAATATGCCCTGGGGAAAACATATGCAGATCCTGAATCTTCTCATTATGATCTGGATAAAGCAATCAAATATTTTGAACTTTCACAGGAACAAGGAAATACATACGCGACCTATGAATTAGGCAAAATATATCTTGATCAGGATAAGTCACATTATGATGCAGCCAAAGGTATCTCATATCTTGAAGCTGTTAAGGAAGACAATGTGTATGCTCTGACCAGGCTTGGAAAAATATATCTTACCGGAATTCCAGATATCAATCCTGATATTGAAAAGGCACTCTCCTATTTGAAAGAAGCTGCAGAGAAAGGCAATGATAATGCTCAATATACACTTGGAAAATACTACATGGATCCGGAATCAGATCATTATGATTTGAAAACAGCATATGGATATCTGCAGTCCGCATACTCGCAGGGCAACGAATTTGCAACTTATGCACTTGGAAAAATCTATTTAGATAATGAGTCGGATTATTATGATCCGGAAAAAGGTATAAAACTTTTGGAGTCAATTAAAGATAAAAATATGTATGCACTGGCCAAACTTGGTAATGTATATTTATGGGGCAAACATCCCGGTATCGATCAGGATGTAGAAAAAGGTCTATCCTATCTGAAAGTATCTGCAGAAAAGGGCAACGAATACGCTCAGGCTTCTATCGATATTTATAATGATGTGCAACACAATCGTGGCATAAACTTTGCAATTGGTGCTGGATATAGATGCTTTCGTATACTTTTTAGCACGCTGGGTTCTGCAAGACAAAGTCAACAAGCATATGCTGCAGATCAAATATACAGATCACTTAGTAAGGCTGCTCAAAAAGCACGCAGAACCGAACATGGAAAATATGTGGATCAGGATATTACTTAGTCTTCCTTTATTTACTCAATAATACTCTATAAAAGTATCCTTGCAGAATGTATCTGTAAGGATATTTTTATGCGAAAAATAACGCGTTACGTCATTTTTCCACTGTATCTCTATATTTCATCAATTATTTATGAAATGTGTTACGTGTAAGTTACGTCAAAACCTCAAACGTAACGTCACAAAAATACAGAAAATAACTGGCTTTGCCTGTTATTGTATCGGCGGCGTGTAACGCCCTATTCCTGCCTTAATTTTTCAGAGAAAAATTGGGATTACGGCAAAAATCGAAGATTTTTGTTCTGCTCCTGCGGAGCTGTGTCAGGTGCATTCACTGCACCTCATCTCTCCGGAATACTCTGCAGGGCTTCAGGTGCATTCACTGCACCTCATCTCTACCGGAAAGCTCTGCCGGACTTCAGGTGCATTCACTGCACCTCATCTCTACCGGGAAACTCCATCAGCTTCAGGTGCAATGAATGCACCTGAAGTAAAAAAATGTTGCTACGCAACTAAACATTATCAATGCAGAATGTCCTATTTATACGGCTTTAACTATATTTTGTAATACATTTCACAAATCTTATTTGCAAAATGTATTACAAACTCGTACTTGCAAATCTAATTACTAATCCGTAAACTGTAATCAAAGGAACATATTCGGGCCCGATATTTCCACTAATTCACAGATAATTAGATAAGGTGCAATGAATGCACCTAAAAATTAGGAGGAAAACGAATATGTGTAAAGTCATTTCAATCGTGAATAATAAAGGGGGAGTCGGTAAAACAACATCTACCGGATTCCTGGCACAGCTTATTGCCTGTCTTGGAAAAAAAGTGCTTGTTGTTGATCTTGATCAGCAATCCAATTTGTCTATGCTGCTCAATTGCTATGTCGATGATAGCGACGATGTAGTCAATGGAATTACCAATGCTTCCATCCCCAATATTGCAGAACTCTTCAAGTACAGATATCGTGATACTAAAGATGTAGTATCTCTGATCATGACTACCCCTGTGGAGAATTTATATATCATACCCTCTAGCAAACGTCACAAAAATACTGTATTAAATATCACAGCCAACACCACAGGTAACAATAATATAATCCTGCGCCGCGCTCTCGCCGCAATCAAAGATCAATATGATTACATCCTTATCGATAACGCACCCGCCAATGATATTCTCACAGTAAATAGTATGTTTGCATCCGATATGGTACTAGTCCCGATCAGACTTGAAGGTTTTTCGCATAAAGGGCTGCAGGAAACGCTCGATACTATTACATACATCAAAGAGGAACACGATCTTGAACACCTTAAGTTCGGTGGCACCTTTATCACACAAGCAGAAAAAAATACCGTTATTTATAAAGATCTGGCTGAAAGCTATGAAAATATGCTCGAAAGCGATTTCTTAAAAACAGCTATCCGCAAGGATATTAAGGTATGCGAACTTGAAAGTGTTTTTAAGCCTCTTCTGCAATATTGCCCTAACTCCAATGTAGTTTATGATTACTCCAAACTTATTCTGGAACTCAATATTTTGGATGAAGCAGCAAACCAGAAGCTTGCCCACGCTATCAATTTAGATCTGGCAAACTTCAGGTGCACTGAATGCACCTCATCCTTACCTACAGTACAGGAGGTGTAATTATGGCAGACAGACAAAAGTTTAATTTTGGCAGACCAATGGTATCTCAGACAAATGTAAAAGCAAATGAGGAAGTCAATGTACCGGAACATCTTGAAAAATTGCGCTCGATAGATCAGAAAGAAAAAAGAATTTTTGATATCAAATATATCCCCCGATCCAAGATTCGGGAAAACAAAAAGAATCATTATCCGCAAGATCAGGTTGAAAAACTTAAAGACTCTATCCTGCATTTTGGCTTACAGCAAAATCTAACGGTAGTTTATTTGGAAGAAAAGGACATATATGTACTAGAGGCTGGCCACACCAGGACGCGTGCCATCGATGATTTAATTAAAGAATTTGAAAATTACCCTAATAAAGAAGATGAATATTATAAGCTTTATCAACGCAATATCGAAGAATACAAACTGAAGGGGTATCCCTGCAAGGTATCATCTGTCATAAAAGATGGTACCGCATACGATTATACAGAGGATACCGATCTTAAAGATATACCAGAGGAAGTTATCGACTCGGAAATCAGACTTATAATCACAAATGAAATGAGCCGTGACCGCTCTCCTGCAACGACTGCAGCTAATGTAGACCGCTTGCAAAAACTCTACCAGAGAAAAAATATCGGTAAAAAGAAACAGGAAAAAATAAATGTAGCAAATCAGATTGCAGAAGATCTAAACTTGAAGAAAAGACAGGTCATGAATTATACTTCTCTGCAAAATCTGATACCAGAATTACGTAAGGAATTTGAATCAAACAATATCACTCTCACAGAGAGTACCAATTATGCCAAGTTATCACATGAAGAACAAAAAACTCTTTTACAGTTATTAAAATCCGGATCAAAAGTTTCAAAATCAGAATTAGAGGCTTTGATTAAAGAGAAGAAAGCCTTACAAGAAAAATTAGATGATCAGCAAGATAAAATCTGTAGACTTGAAAAACAAGTTACCGTATACAACGCCGACGAGCTCCTGCTTATAAAAGCAGACTTGGCAGCTAAAGCTGCATATGATGCAGTTCAAAAAGCTATTTCAAATTATCAACAATCTATTCTGCCCATTCTAAATAATGATAATCGAGATTTAGAAATACTCACGGCAGATGACATCTCCGATCAAATCACAGAACTGAAAAATCAGCTGAATATTCTAGCTGACAATATGAGGTAACAATATGGACAGCAAAATAATTTTTCGCCAAAATATAACAGCACTCCGGGAATATAATGAATATAGCACATACTATATTTCAAAACATACACCTTTATCACTTCACTATTTGTTGAAGCTTGACAGTCCCACCGGATTGATCCGACCAAAGCTATATGTGTTTGAATCACTGGCAAAGTTCTACAACATCCCTGTTAATTTGTTATTGGATGCGAACCTGACAGATATGCTAAAAAGTAGTCAACGTCTTCCTTCTTTTGATCGCCAGATGAATCTCTGCAATGTGCTGGCAGAAAATTTCAAAAAGCAAAGAACTGATAAAAATCTGGATGTATATAAATTGTCAAAATTAAGCCTTGTCGATTACAGAACTCTCTTAAAATTAGAGGATAATTTACTACTAAAAAATATGTATCTATCCTTTGACACATTGGATCATCTTGCAGCCTTGTACAACATTCCTGTATCTGATTTCTTTAAAAAGCCCTAAACTGGGCTTTTTTTCATTCTTCTTTTCTTTGTAAAAAACACTTGCAACTGCCATAAAAAGTGTGTAATATAGGAATTGGACAAAATACCTATTTTGTCCAATTTTTTATGTAAAAAGTTGCGTGTTTATCTTAATGTGTAAGAAAATCTATTGCAAAAAACTGCTTATCCCTTCTTTTGCCTATTAACATAAGCTGCTACATCACTGACAATATCCTGATCACCGGCAACAATCATATATCTGTCATCCCAGATATGACGGTCCTTAAATAACGTGCACGTTTCCGGATGCAGCATCTGCATCCGTCTTGCCGATCCACCCTTCAGACCTTTTACCATATCTACCGGTACTGTCTTGGGATCTGCCGCTACACAGACGTATGCATAGTCATCTCCCACAGAAATCCGGAGCATTTCCATCCCATTTTCCTCAATCTTATTTTTCAGGATCGTTGTCATCTGCATCTTTGCCTGAAAATCAGCTAATACCGGCTGCCTGTCCTTGGTGCACCAGGCAATCTGATATATTATATTATACTCACAATTTCTTCTTTTTATCAGTTCCATTATAATATCTCCATATTCTGCTGCTTCTGTGCAAGCACCGCTTCTCTTTACTTTTTTATCTTTACGCCTTTGGTATATTTGCCTTTCAGCAGCTTCGTATACGCTGCCAGCTTCTTTTTCGGCACTTTGATCACAGCCTTTTTGCTGATACCGGTAAATGCCTTGCTGCCTACCTTGTTAAGTTTTGTACTTTTCACCGTTACCTTGGCGATCTTCTTGCAGCCATAAAATGCCTTGCTGCCAATCACTTTTACATTCTTTGGAATCGTTACCTTTGTGAGCTTCCTGCATCCATAAAAAGCCTTGTTTCCGATCTCTGTAACTGTTGATGGGATTGTTACAGTTTTAAGCTTCGTATTCTTATAAAATGCCTTATCTGCAATCTTCGTTACCTTGTAGGACATGCCATTATATTTCACGTAACCAGAAATAGATGCCTTCGTTCCCTTACCTGTCATCTTGATCAGTGTTACTTCTGATCCATCAACCTTAAATTGCATGGATCCGGTTGAGATCATTACAGGATCAGGATCTCCAACAGGTGCGGGCTTTTTAACGTTACCATTATTTCCCTGGTTCTGATTGTTACCGGTATTTCCACCAGTATTTCCGCTATCTCCGGCATTTGTATTGTCTGTTGGTGTACCCGGTTTTGCTGTTACTGTCACCTGGAAACTAACAGATACTTTATCTCCTGCAATAGTTATTACACAGGCTCCGGCTTTTTGGGCAGTGATCACTGCCATGCCATTGTTAGGATCAATGTCACCTGGCACTACCTGCCCTACATCAGCTACCGACGGATCACTCGATGTGATCCTGATTCGGTCTCTCCATCCTTCCGTACTTGGATAGGCATTAAAGTATGTTGTATATGTATCTCCTGCCTGCAGTGTGATATCACCATTATATACATCGATAGTCTTGATTGCCGGAAGCACCGTTACTGTTATGTCTTTTGTGATACCACTGCCATCCATAGCCGTAAGGGTGACCGTTGTGGTGCCTTCTGATACTGCTGTGATAAGACCGGTTGCCGATACCTTTGCGATTGATTCCCGGATACAGCTATAAGTCAGTCCCTTATCTGTCGTATCATCCGGGAGAACCTCTGCAGTTATCTGATGCGTTTCGCCTTCGTAAAGTGTTACTGCGTCAGCATCTGTCTTAATGCTCTCTGCCATCCTGCCGATCGTAACCTTACAGCTTGCCTTTACCAGACGGTTACTCGTGAGTACCGGATCCTTAATAGACGCAGTGATCGTTACTGTTCCAGTAGCATGAGCTGTAACACGTCCCATACTGTCTACAGTTGCAGTATCCGGATCAGAGGATTCCCATGTAAGCTGCTCGCTTGTGATTCCTTTGTATCCATTTTTATATACCGGATCGATTGTACATACACGGTTTACAAGGAGCTGCTGATCAGCAAGGCTTATACCGGTACAGTAAACAGTCACATGACACGTATCACTGCTCATGCCATCATATGCTGTTACCACTATATCACACTCACCGTATCCTACTGCTGTTATCTTACCAGTTTCATCAACGGTCGCAACGGATTCATCTGTAGAATAAAAACTGCAGGTTTTATTAGTGGTATTTTCCGGCAGCACTTCATCTACTACTACGGTTGCCGTCTTACCCTCTTTTAAAGAAAGGCTGTTTGTTTCAAGAGAAACACTTTCTGACAAAACTATACCGGATGCTTTATTGGTCAAACCTCTGAGACAAACAGCTGCGCCAGCTGCCTTATATTCTTCTGATGTCGCATAATCATTGAGAGAATACAAGCTGTATCCATAATAGCTTTGTCCCGCCTCTTGGTAATAGCCACCAATACCTACAGGTGCTACCCCATTATCAGCCTTTGCTTTCGCGGTTTCTATACAAATGCCATATGTCATACCATCCGGGACATAAATATTTTTATCACTGATATCAAAAGTATAAAACCCTTCATAATCGCTACACCCGGAAATCGCTTCGCTCTTACCGGAGTAGCTTATCAGCTTGCCATTCTCAACAACAGGATTTACATATATCGTAAGTGTATACGGCATATTTGCCGCAAGGTATGTCATAACACCGTCAATCCGTTCAACGGTTCCTTTATCGTATGCTTTAGCTTTATATATATTAAGATATGTGGTTCCCCCACTTCCAGCCAGACCCACCCCAGCACCATCATATGCATACATATTTGCATAAGTGTCCTTAGAGTCATATTCTAAAGCTATAATCTCACTAATCGACTTATCATAATAAGAAATCCAAAAGTAGCCACTTGAAATATACGATGTATTAGCAATGTACGGGTCCGGTATACGGGTATTTGCCCATGAATTTTTCACAAGCCATGCGCCATCTGCTTCTGGAAGTTTGACATTACTCCCAGCATGATTAAAGTTATCCTTGGAGTAATTATCGTCCCACCCCACGATTTCAACAGCATGATTAGCCGCCGCCTTATAGGCAAAATAATAATTTGCATCTTCTCCTTCCCCGGTACATGTATAAGAGTACTGCTTTCCATCATCGTAGTAACACATGCTGACACCACCATAGTTTGTAACCAACTCTTTTACGTTATTGATGTGATCCGTGTCATAATCACTAAATTTGGCCCCTTTAAAATGCCATTGACTGGAGCCAGCACAAAGTTCTTGTCCAAGCGCAACCGCATTCATTTGATCAGCTTCATCCACCCATCCACCTCCTGGCAGTGATGTTCTGATAACAGGAGCTTGACTTTCTAATACCGGGCCAGTCCACTTTGAAAGAAAGGATACTGCTGCCTTCGGAGAACCACCTTGATTAAATAAATCAGTCATATTTTTGCTACTATCACTTGTATCCTTCGTATAATTACCCAAAGGATCCTCATTTATATGGTTCATAAAATAAATCAGCTGAAATTCTGACAAATCAATGGAGTTATCGGTATAACCCTTTTTAATAAGATTTGATTCAACGGCAGCTAATGCTGAATATGCCCAGCAAGATCCTAAATACTGATCCCTTACACCGGATACACCTGCCGGACGAGGATCAAACTTTGCCGGATAGGATACAGATCTGTCTGCATCAATATCATTTTCTGATCCATGATTCAGTCCACCCTCTGCAAAACCATAGCTTGCACCTGAACTGATTGTACCATTTGCGGGTCTGTTTAGAATATTCTCATCAGGCATAGTATCTTCTTCTATATCAGATATCTCTTCCTGGTCATTTGCTGATACGGTATCCTGCAGATCATCTTCCTGCATCAGTTCTGCAGCTTCGTTGCTAAGATCGATCACTGTTGTATCCGCCATAACCGGCAGGATATTTGTAATAACAAGAGCCGTAGATAATAAAAATGCTACTATCCTTTTTTTCATGTACCTTTCCCCCTTTGACTTTATCATGGAAATACCTTATAATAACCTACATTTATTATATCATACGCACGTCATAAAAGCAAGTATTTGCTGGGTTTTCTCGTATTTTTTCAACATCATCCGCGCATCAAATAGACTAATAAACCAAAACTGTCTGCCTATGGTTTAAACCATGAATATATGCTAAAATAACTTCGTTGCCACCCCTATACCGGCATGAAAGGGGGTGTTGCTTCTTGGAGATACTTTCATCATTTATCATTTCTATTGCGGCAGGTATAGTTGCCTACTATATTTGCAAATGGCTGGATAGAAATGATTAAGGACGGCAATCAGCCTAAGGCCTAAGCCACCTTGCCAAAACGGAACAGAAAACCCCACGAGTTCGCACCTCGTGGGGTTTTTGCTGCTTCTAAGAAGCACTTTCATCATTTTTGCCTAAGCACAATATATCATATGCTCCGGCTAAAATCAAGTATTCCATATTATTGATATTTTATACAAATTTTCACATAAATTCCCATATCAAATACTGCAGGACATTGTAATATGTTTGACAAAAAACCAGTGTTTTGGTTACCTTGTACACATGTATTCTTTATGGTACACTGGTATTGTATCTATAGAGAAAGCAGGATGTGATTCCGATTATTAGATGCCCTCTAGTTTACAAAGGAGGGTGATGCCCATGAACACAATGGAAGTATTAACTCTGTTGCTGGTTATATTTGCGGCACTGTCATACATAGACAATCATAATAAAAAGAAATAGCATCCTCCGACCAAAGTGAATGCTATTTCAAATATAGTTATTTACTGAGGGCAAATCGGCATCACGTCCGATTCACTTTCTAAATAGATTATACAAAAAGGTACTTGAGAAATCAAGTACCTTTTATCATTATGTGCGCCTAGCGGCGCACATACAAGAACCCGGAGTGATCCGGGTTCTCCTTATTACTTTTAGTATTTTCCATTCAGCAGCTTCTTGTATGATGCTGTTTTACTGCCAGGAACAACAATCCTAAGTCCTTTCCTGCATTTCTTGAATGCCTTTTCTCCTACGCTCGTCAGAGCCTTGGATTTGATACTTACATTTTTCAATTTCTTGCAGTTATAGAATGCTTTTTCACCGATTGTCTGTACCTTGGTCGGAATGGTTACTTTTTTAACGGCTTTACAGCCATTAAATGCTTCTGCACCGATCCTGGTTACACTCTTTCCGATCGTAACACTTGCAAGCTTCGTATCATTTTTGAATGCCTTGCTTGGTACTGCTGTCAGCTTACCCGGCAGCTTGATCTTCGTGAGCTTCTTATCATTGCTCAGAACACCGGTGCCCATAGCCATGAGCTGTGAATCTGTTGCAAAAGTAAAGCTTGTCAGTGCTGCACATTTTGCGAATGCAAAGCTTCCAATCTTCAGTACACTCTTCGGGATTTTAACCTTCTTCAGAGCTTTACAGTTATAGAATGCTTTCTTACCGATTGTCAAAAGACCGTCATTCAGTTTCACTGTCTTCAGCTTTGTGCAATTTTCAAAAGCATAATTGCCAATCTTCTGCAGTGTAGCCGGCATTGTGATGCTTGTCAGGGAGCTGCAGCCTTTAAAAGCTTTGTCCCCGATCGTGATCAATCCTTCCTTCAGTGTCACTTTTTTGAGGTTTGTACATCCTTCAAAAGCACTGTTGCCGATCTTACTTACATTTTGGCTGATTGTTACTTCTTTGAGTGTTGTATTATCCTTAAATGCCTTTTCGTATACTTCTGTGATACGGTATACCTTATCTCCAATTTTAATGACATCAGGAATGACAACCTTTGTATCTGTTGTTGTTGCAAATTTGATTGCCAGCGTGCCATCCGGATTCTGAACAATCTCATAATTAACACCCTCAATATCCATCTTAAATGAAAGACCTGCGGCTAGCCGCTTAGCTATCTCATTGATTGTTTCCTGCGACAGGTTGCCACCGTCTGAAATTACATCAGGTGTTCCTTTAACGCAGGCATAATTATACTTAAACACGAGCCCTTCGCCTGTAATGGTGACAACTTGTACCTGCGGCTTCTCGCATTTGCAATCTTTAATTGCATTTACAGCATCGATTGCGGCCTGATCAAAAGCAGGAGATACTGTAGAACCAACTTCTGCCCTCTCCGTCGTAGTTGAAAACAGTTCATACGCACCACCTTCTGACTTCTGGATATAGTGCTCTACCTTATATTCAACAGTAGTGTTTTTCTTTACCATCTTGTAGTAGTAATTGACCTCGCTGTTTTTGGTTAAAACAACTGTTTTTGGAGACTCGGTTGGAACAAGAGTGTATTCCCCACTGTATGCATATTCGTAATTTTTTATAGCATCCGCGCTTAACTGTTCCGGAGTCATGCTTTCGCCAACCGTTCCATGGAATACATTTGTAAATGTTGTATCTGTCAAAGATCCAAATGTACCATTATACAGCACCCAGTCTCCATCGATCTCTGTCTGGTAATAATGGTTGACTGTAAGCGTTGCTCTGGTATCCGTTATGTTATAGTAAAAATCAAAGGTTGTGGATCCATCGCCGGCGATTGTTTTAGGTCCAATCGCATCCGGTGTGTCATAGCCCGGAATTGCTACTGCTATCTCGGTTACTGATGTATCCGTCGTAGCAGTTTTTGTCTCAGTTCCCAGGATAGGATTTTCTGTTCCTTCTGGTGCCTTGTAAAGATCATATCCTGTTGCCGGGTCTGCGTTTTCCAAAGATTTTTGCACATATCTGTGTACGGTATACGGCGTATCTGTCTTTGCTTCCCATTGGGCTGTCAGCGTTACCGTTCCATTATTGATATCTGTCAGATCCTTAACTGCCTGACCATCTGTATAGGTTCCGTTCCATCCTTTGAAGGTATAGCCTGGCTTGCTGATCTGAAGATCCGCAAGTGATCTAAGCCCCTGCGCTGTTCCATATGTAAAGGACTGACTGCCATAGTTTTTTCCGTCACTTACAAAATTGACAGTATATTTCTGTGCACCCCATACGGCAGTAATGGTTTCATTTTTCGTCGCTGCATATGCTGTACCGGCACCTTTTACGCCCTGAGCTGTTTGCCATCCGCCAAAGTAGTAACCTGTTCTGGATGGTGCTGCAGGGAGTGTACATGTTCCGTTACCCCAATTTGCCACTTTAGTGATGGTAGCACCGTTTGTCGTAGTCAGATTACTAAACTGCTGTCCCGGATTTACGTCACTCCAGTTTACAAAGGCTCTTGGTGCACTGATCGCACTTACCGTTCCCGGAGCTCCGTTAAGATTTACGTTTAATGTGTAGTGAGGCGCAGTTTTTGGAGCGGCGGCATATGTATATGTAGTGCCATATGTACATGTCTGTGAATCCACTCCTGATCCTCCATTTGAATCATAAGCCACATGGTATGTTGCAGGACTTAATGTAAAGGTAATAACTCCATTATGTCCCGTCGTTGTTGGTTGAGTTTGACCTTCCTTCATTTCATTGATCCCAAAATTACAGACCTGTGATACCAGTCTCGCAGATATATTTGTTGCAGTTCCATAATTATAATCCGTACCCAGACTATTGCCAATAACACCTACGCCCTTACCATAGCTGGTATTGCAATTATTGTAGAGACGAAATCTTCCTGTAGTATTTCCCGAATAATTGATATCTGACAATGCATAACCAGCCGGCTTTGTGAAAGCAAGATTCATATACGTATGCATATATTTATTATTGCCACCATCTATTTTTGATAATGCTTGTTTTGCGTCATTATCATCTGACCCAAACATCCATGTATATGCTGAATCGCCTGCTGTCAGACCATATTCTGAATTATTTACTGTATAGGATAATGTTTTTTGTCTCTCTCTTAATCTTTTTGTTGTATCAATTCCAGCGATATTGATCTGGGATGATTTTTTTTCGCCATTTATTATAAACTCTACGGTAATTGAACCCTTTTTGGATCCCCAAAAATAGGAATATACGTTTTTACCGGTCGCTAAAAGTTCATAATAATCCATCGCGGTCTCAAAATGCTGTCCGTCAGTTAGCCCAATCGCATCTATATCCTCTCCATAATAATCAAGAGTCTCATTGAGATTTGTGCCCTTTTCCATGAGCACTTCTTTGTCGGATTTTGAAAGTCCACTGATCCAGGCAGCGATTGTTGCATCTGGTACAGATCTCAGATAATCGTTGATGGTATCTGCATCTGCACTTTTATAGTCAAGTGCAAATATATCCAGATCTTTTCCGGCAAAATAATTATCTGATCCGTCAACCTCTTCCGTTTCATCATCACTGGCAGCTTCACCAGTCTCGTCTTCTGCAGCATTACCCGATACGCTGGTAGCGTCTTCATCCGGATCTGTGCTGCTGTTATCACTCTCCTTTTCTTCATTCCCGGTATCGATCACTGATACCTCGTTGGTCGCAGCTGCTTCTGCAGATACCTCCATGACCGGCGCTGGTGAGACGCCCTCTGTCACTTCTGCTGCAAGCGCTGGTGAGACGCCTGCCGGTACTGATCCGCAGATCATAGCTGCACTCAGGATTACTCCTAATGCTTTGATTAATGGTTTCTTCATAGTTTTGTACCTCCTTAATTTGGTGTATTAAAAAAGGTACTGTGCAATATAAAACGATCAATATTAGTGTAGGCATATATCCTTTTGTTTGACAAGCATGAATTTGTAATACATTTTGATTTTTACATTTAAAAAATGTATTACAAAATGCCACTAAACCCGCATAAATACTGGTTTTTATATTACCATTGTTTTCCGAAATCTTTTCAAAAAATATTAAAAAAATGATCGTTTGTGATTTCCCAAACGATCATTCCATCTTTTTTCTATGATAATAATTCAAATCTGCAGCTCGGTAAATTTTCCTGCGCACTTATCACTTTCACGTGACTTCGCACCTCTTCAAACAATGCATCGTCGATTCCCTGTTCATTGGCTACATCTGCAGCAAGCTGTGCCAGCTTTTTCCCTTCTTCCTCTGATTGCACTTCAACTGTTATTTCCGATCTGTATACTTCTGTTTTATTATATCTGATTGTGTATTTCATAGTTCCATCCTTCCATTTTTAATGTAAAGATGTTTTATATGCACGAAAACTATTATGCGTATTTTTATCCAAAAGTCAATACATCACACATATGTAATATCTTGTGCAGTTCCTTCCCTCATGCTTATATATTTACGCCATCTTTATCTTGACCGAACATATGCATTAGTGAACATATACACTAAACCACTCTATGATTTTGTTTAGGAAATAAGACATGAATAGTATTCCTGTGCATAAAATATATCCAATCATTATTACTTTTCGCAAAAAATCTTTTTCACCATACCCCAGCACTCCGCCTCTCATTTCTGTTACATATTCTAAAAACATATTCAGACTTAGTCCTACAGCAATTGCTATTATCATTAGATATAAAATTATCAGTTTCATAATAAAACCTCCCATAATAATCTTTGTTTTTCTCTTGTTAACTCGCTTTTTCTCACATTTTC